>Ga0315900_10000015_pt1 | contig 290387 bp, 249 predicted proteins | sample LakEriMetagenome_FD_203521 | JGI IMG/M metagenome (GOLD analysis project Ga0315900, IMG submission 203521) | Freshwater fungal communities from buoy surface, Lake Erie, Ohio, United States - Buoy 12 MA114 | ecosystem: Environmental > Aquatic > Freshwater > Lake > Lake biofilm | place: USA...
GCCGGGGGATACACCATTAATAACAATACCATTGGTTATGCAAATGCATCGGCAACCGGCACTACAACTTATGACGGAGCTTTTACTACCGTCTACCGTGGTATTGATTTTACTGGCAATACCACAACATCAAACATTCAAGGCAATACCATAGCCGCTATTCGCTTTACAACTACTAGTACAAGTGCAAGTGCACTTGGTGTATTTTCCGGCATTGCTGTAAGTTCAGGCTCGGTTAATATTGGTACCACTACAGCCAATACCATAGGAAGTGTAACTGACACAGGATCTATTTTAGTCAATAACCCGATTATAACTGCTGTCCGCATTAATGGTATTTATGCTGCATCTGCCAGTGCTACGAGTGCTATACATAACAATATCATTGGTGGATTCAGTACCGGCTCAGGTGCTACTTTTGGGTATAGTTTTATAGGTATTGCCACTGCAGGAGCCTCGGGTAATTTTACCATCAGAAACAACACGATTGGCAGTACTACACTGGCCAACTCCATCGTAATGGGTGATATCAATACCACCACAGGTGTTTGTTCTATACAGGGTATTAACAATGGAGCTACAGGGACGATAAACATAGATAGCAATACAGTTGCAAATACTGCAGTTTTTGGAACAACAGCTGCCTCTACTATCAGTGGTATTGTAAATGGCGGTGGTAGTTCAATTACCATGAATTCAAACGTAATTACCAATTTTACCATAGCAGGCACAGGTGGTACTTCATATGGCATCAGAAACTCTTCAAATGCCACAAGTTTATCCATGAACAGCAATACCATCCGCAACAATACCATATCAAATACTACGACCGGGTATAGGGCAATAGAAAATACTGGCACAATAACATCTTTGATTAATTTGAACAACAACAAACTGGGTGATGCTACAGGAGATTTAGTCAATTATACAGTAGCCAATAGCGGACATTTTTTAGGTATATATAATTTCGGAGGCGGTGCCTCATGCAATTTGTCGATGCAAAATAATGATATTAAGGGGATTGTGTATACGTTGGCTAGCAGCGGTTTAAATAGTTATATACGAAACGATGCAGCTACGCTAACTCAAACCATCAGTGGAAATACATTTACTAACCTGAATGTAAATACAAGTGGAAATATAGTATTTATTCAAAATGCTGTTTCTTTACCAGCCAACGGTACTCAAACTATAAGTAATAATAGTATCGTTACCGGATTCAACAATTCAGGCACATCAGGTGTAGTTACACTATGTATTTCAGGTAACAATTCTGATTCAACAGCTACTATCATCAACTCCGGAAATGACTTTTCTAACATTACCATTACCGGGTCATCAGGTATGGCCGGATGGTCTGTTAATGACATTGGATCGTGCGCAAAAACGATTAGCAACAATACATTCCGCAACTGGACTGTAGGCAGTGGTTTTATAACTGGCCTAACGGTGACTGATAATGCTATTAACAAAACGTCTGTATTCAATAATATAATTGAAAACATCAATGCTTCGGACGGTATGTATGGTATTAGTTTGCGGGCGTTTGGTGTTTTAAATTGCTATGATAACACGGTTATTAATCTGGTATGTTCGTCTACAACCACTTCGGTAAGGCTAGAAGGTATTCGTTTCCAAACTTTTGGGGCCAGCACCAGTAATCTACCGAACAGTATTTACAATAACACGATAAGTAATTTATTCAATGCAGGAGGTATCGGTGATAACCGTACTGTGGGTGTTACAACAGTGGGTGGAATAACTAACAATGCCATCTCGATATATGGTAACAACATAAGCAATATTTCAAGTAATGGTACTGGCAACCACCAATTGTTCGGATTGTACCTGCTTGATTGCAAAAATGGCAATGTATTTAATAATAAAATATACAACATTGCTTCTAATGGAGTTGGCTCACCCACTATACCAACCGTTATTGGAATTTCAGTATCTAATTTGTCTACAGATAATGAGTGGAATATTTACAATAATCTTGTTAGTGATTTAAAAGCACCTAATACATCTAGCACAAATAAAGTTGTGATAGGAATTCAGCTCGGAGATGAGGATACAATTCCTCATTCCGGATTGTGTAATCTGTATTTTAACACGCTTCACATTAACGCTTCTTCATCAGGTACAGATTTCGGGACGGCCGGCATATATCATGGTAACACAAGAACTACTTTAGATATGCGGAATAATATCATCAGTAATTCATCTACACCTAATGGTGCTGGTAAAACAGTTGCATTTTTACGTTCTTTCACAGGCATAGCCTATGACACCAATTACTTATCAAGTTCAAATAATAATTTGTTTTATGCAGGGACTCCTGGAGTTAATAATTTACTGTTTTCTGATAGTTTAACGAATGCACAAACACTTGTAGATTTACAAACAGCGCTTGCACCCCGAGAAAGCAATTCGAAAACTGGTGTGGTTACATTTATCAGCACCGCAGGTGCATCTAATAATTTTTTACGCCCTGATTCAACAAATTCCTTAACCACGAGCATATTAAATGATAATGGCACGAGTATTTCAACCGTAACTTATGATTATACGATCAGAGCCAGAGCAGTAACACCGGACATCGGCTCGTATGAGTTTAACATCAACCACTATCTATGGCTTGGTGTAGACGGCAACTGGTATAACCCGGCTAATTGGAATTACGCCTCGGTTCCAGATGGCAGTTTGGATATCGCAATTCTAAGTGGTACAGCAGTGTTAAATGAAGACTTAACCATTCAAACAGGGAAATCACTTGTAGTAAGAGACACAGGCACTTTGGTTATTGCTCCCGGTAAAGTTTTAACTGTAGCCGGATCAGCTAACTTTGGAAGCAGGCCGGTCATACTAAAATCAGACAGCACAGGATCCGCATCCATTGGACAGATAAGTGGTACCTTGAGTGAAGACAATAATGTAAGGGTTGAGCGATATGTACCTGCTTTAACCAGCCCCAGTTCTAGCAACAGCTACGGTCGCAGATGGCGATTCATCGGCTCGCCAGTAGAAAATGCTACCCTTCAGGATTTACGCCAGGAGATATTTGTAACCGGCCCTGGCACGGGCAGCACAGTGGGTACTGTAAACAGCAATGGATTTGATGCTACACAAAATAGCATAGCATCCGTTGTTCGTTATAATGAAACCATTAGCGGCTCATCTTCTATCGGTTGGGAGGGTGTGAATCATATTGACAGCGTATTGGTGCCGGGCATTGGCTACCGAATATTTATAAGAGGCGACCGTAATGATACTTCGCGCTTAAGCACCAACAGTACTACCCCACAAAATAATGTTACCATTGATTTCAGAGGTACACCCAACAAAGGGACCTTTCAGATACCACTTTCCTTTACCAACACATCCAGCTCGGGTGATGGGTGGAATATGGTGGGCAACCCCTACCCCAGCGCCATAGACTGGAATGCCATTCACGACCCGGGTCGCAGCGCATCGGGCATTGGCTTTACAGGCACCAATTATTCAGAACTGTCTCATACCATTTACATTTACAATCCTGTAACAAACGTATACAATTCGTACAATGCATTAAGCGATATTGGCACAGGTCAGCTTTTATCAGGCATTATTGCCTCGGGTCAGGCTTTCTTTGTAAAAGCTACTGCTGCTAATCCATCGCTTACATTGCGTGAATCTCACAAAGTCGGCACTACTAAAGGTCTTTTTAAAAACATAAACAACAGCAGTTGCCGAGTACACCTTATACGAGATAGTTTTAACCGTGATGAGATGGTTATTAAATACATCAATGGTGCCACTACCCTGCACGATGAATTCGATAGCAGATTATTTCCTTCCTCTGTAAACATATCGGCATGGGGCAGTGATAGTGTAGATTTAACCATCAGTTGCAGACCAACCACTACTGACAACGACACTATTCGATTAAATGTAGCTGCTACTTCAGGTACGTATACTCTTCGTTTCGAAAACAGCAATCAAATAGGTATTTCAGATTACGTTACGCTTGTAGATTTGTATACTGCTACTGCTACAAATTTAAAAACGAATTCCAACTACACATTTTCAATTAACAGTTCTATCCCACAAAGTTTTGGCCGCAATCGTTTTTATATAATCATATCCAATCAAAATCCTGTTCCAGTTAATCTGAGCGAACACATAGCTGAACATAAACTCGTAAGCGTTTATCCAAACCCTAACAGTGGTAGTTTTACACTTGAAACCAATACTGATGAAGTAACACCCTATGAATTAATTGATGCAACAGGAAAAACAGTAATTAAGGGGTTATGTCAAAGATCTTACCTAATCAATGATTTAAGAACCGGCATATATATGCTTAAAGTTACTTACCCTTCGGGTGAAATAGTTAGTACAAAAATTGTAGCGGTGAATTAATGCGTTAGAAATAAATTATTTGTAACCGCATTTTAAACCTACGATATAACTAATAACTCTCGTATTTAAAGTACTTCCTCCCTAACGATGGACAATAGTCTTTTAGCGCTGTTTTTTACCCTAGTTATGTTTGTCATATAAATATGATTTATGTCATTCATGCACTATGGGATATGCTATGAATCAATTAATACATTGTTATTGTGACTGTTATATTCATTTTGTATAGTCTTATGTGTGCGTGATTTTATTTGCCTGATTGCAGCTTTGATTAAAAAGAATGTATCATTAATGCTTTTTTAACCAATACAACAAGTAGCGTTTATACTAAATAAACGTTGGTATACATATGATGAATGGCTGAAGCTATTTTTACATATCATTTATTTTAATATTTTATAATTTATTAATCAGTAATAATAATATTTTAATTTTATAGATTTTACCTTTAATAAAATTGTATTTATAGAATATAATATTACTTTTTTATCAAATTATGTAACATATATTTATTTAATTGTGTTGTAAACGTATTAATACGTTACTTTGCTGCCTCAACCAATTTCATGTATGATTAAGTTTCTCTTTCATTTTGTTAAAAGCAGAACTGCGTTACCTGTGTTCCGAAACCTGGTAATTCTTACTATTAGCTTTAGCCTGCATGCAAACAAATTAACTGCTGCAGTTTTCACATCAAGCCAATCAGGCAATTGGAATGTATCCTCTACCTGGGGTGGCGCGGGTGTCCCGGGTGCTTCAGATGAAGTTGTTATTAGCGTAGGGCACACAGTAACCCTTGTCGCCAATACATCCATCAGCGGTGCAGCCACCATAAACGGCACACTGGATATGGCTACCTTTAACTTCACCAGTGGTTCTTTGATAGGCAGTGGTAGTGTAACGGCAAGCGGTTCGCCCGTTCTTACCACAGGTGGCCTAAATTCTACGACCACTTTCTCAGGTACATTGGGTACAGGTAGCTTTTCACTTGTTTTAAACGGTACAGGTTCATTGACACTGAGCGGAAGCAATAGCTTTACCGGTGGCATAACCCTGAACAGTACGGCCAGATTAAATATAAACCACACTGATGCACTAGGTACCGGTGCGCTTACACTGGCAGGAGCAGGATGTCGTATTGACAACACAAGTGGTGCAGATTTAACGCTGGCAACCAATAATGTGGTTAACGTAAATAACAGCTTTACATTTCTAGGAACACATAACCTGACCTTCGGTACAGGTAATGTGGTCTTCACAACATCACGAACCATTACCCTAAGTGCAAATTCGCTGCGCTTCAACGGACAAGGCGTAGGCAACGTTTCAGCTGATTATATAATTACAGCAACAGGTGTAGGAACCACTCTGGCATTTAACGGATTTGCTATAACAACTTCCGGGGCAACCTCACGTATTCTTACCCTTGCCGGTACATCCAATATTCTGGTGAGTGGAGCTATCACTAACGGTACTTCGTCAAGCAGTAGTCTAACCTATACCGGTACAGGCTCCCTGACTTTAAGTGCAGGCAATACATACACTGGTACTACCACGCATAATGGCACAGGTAAGTTAAACATCAATCACAGTAATGCCTTGAGTACAGGAGCGCTAACTCTGTCAGGAGCGAATTGTGTTATAGATAATACAAGCGGAGCACCACTCACATTAGCTACTAACAACGTGGTGAATGTAAACAACAATTTTACCTTTACCGGTACACATAACCTGACATTCGGTACAGGTAATGTGATATTCAATACATCGCGTACAATTACACTAAATGCAAATACACTCAGATTTAACGGACAAGGGCAGGGAAATGTGGCGGCAAACTACATCATTACGGTAAACGGCCCTGGAAATACCGTTGAATTTAATGGGTTTGCAATTGTATCTCCAAGCACTACTTCCCGCCTAGTAACATTTAATGGGACAGGTGATATAGTTATGAACGCTGCGGTTACCAATGGTACGGCATCTGCATGCCTTATGACTTATAGTGGTACAGGCACTCTGGAATTACTTGCTGCTGCTACCTACACGGGTGCTACTACCATTACCAGTGGTACCTGTATATTGGGAGCTGCTGATTGCCTCAATACATCCGGCACAATAACTGTTAACGGCACACTTGATGTGAAAGGATTGAGCCAATCCTTAAACAACTTAACAGGTACTACAGGTACCATTACCAGTACTACAGCAGGCTCGGTTACCCTAACTCTTACAAATGGCAGTAGCTCGTCATATACCGGTATTATTGATCAGGGCAGTGCTACGTTTACCGTTACAAAAAACGGAACGTTACAACTCACGCTGGGCGGATCCAACATATATAGTGGGTTGACCACTGTAAATGCAGGTACACTTCTGCTAACTAATAGCTCCGCATTGGGCAATACAACAGGTGCTACTACCGTAGCCAATGGAGCTGTAGTAAGCTTATCGGGCGGAATTACCCTTGCTGATAATTTCACATTGGCTGGCACCGGCATTACTAGTGGTGGAGTTTTAATTAATGTTTCAGGCACCAACTCCATTACCGGTAATATCACATACACCACAGCAAGCCGCATTACCAGCACAGCCGGTACACTTACGCTGGGTAACCTCAGTGCTACCAATCTGGCGATGGTATTGATTGGTGCCGGAGGCATTGTAATTGATGGGGTTGTAAACATTGGTAATGCTACGCTTACACTATCAGGTTCAGCCGGCAGCTCACTCACCTTAAATAACGCCAATACCATTAACAACGGGCTTGTACTTGCAGCTAACTCCCGATTAAATATCGGCCATGCCGGTGCTTTGGGTACAGGAGCTATAACCTTACTGGGCACCATTGACAATACCAGTGGCGCACCGCTTACCCTAACTACCAATAATGCCATAACTCTTTCCTCAGGTTTTACCTTTGCCGGAACCAATAACCTGAATTTGGGAACTGGTGCTGTTACTTTTTCCAATAGCCCAACAATTACATTAAATGGCACATCCTCTACCCTTACATTTGGGGGTACTGCCACCAACACCATTGCAGGAAATATTTCTATCACGGCAAATGGCGTGGGCAATACATTGGCATTGACCAATTTCAATATCAGCAATTCGGCAACTTTACGTACTGTAACCTTTCAGGGTACAGCCATCACTCGTGTTGACGGAATTATTGCCAACGGAGGTACAGCTACGACTGGACATGTTGCTAAAGCAGGTTCCGGTATTTTGGAATTGAGAGGTGCTAACACATATCGAGGTGATATATCCATATTTGCTGGCATTCTGCGTTCGTTTTCTAATAATGCATTTGGTGATCAAGTAACTTTTTCGTTAATTTTTCTTACATCTGGCGCAAGCTTGGAAGTATACAACCACAACATTGTTTCAACTAAAACCATTGGTCTTAACAGCAACGGGGTAAACGATAGCGGAGCATTACGTATTATGAGTGGTAATTGCTTAATTAATACAGTAACCTTGAGTTCGGCTAGCCGCATTCAGGTTGAAAGTGGTGCGACCTATTCTGCCTCCTCTAGTATATCCGGGCTATTTCCCCTTACCTTACACGTAGTTGGAAATATGAATATGGGTAGCAGCATCATTAGCACCGGAAGCAACACTGTACTTAAATCGGGTGCGGGTACGCTGACGTATGGTGTAGCACAAAGCCATGGAAACATTACTGTATCAGATGGACGATTGGAGTTGGATGTTGCAAACGCTATACCAGCAACTTCAGGTATTACCGTAAACTCACCGGGCATTGTAGATATGAATGGCCGAAATCAGTCAGTACTGTTTATTGAAGGCACAGGTACTATAACCAATAACGGTCTGGTAGCCACATCCACACTTACATTGAATAATGCAACAGGTGTAACCAATGAATTTTCAGGTTCACTGGAACAAGGCACTGCCACCCGAATTAACTTAACAAAAGCTGCTGGAGGCACACAAATACTGAGTGGCAACAATACCTACAACGGCCTTACCACTGTAAGTGCCGGTGCGTTGCGCGTTAGTCACAGCAATGCACTGGGTACAGCAGACCTAAATCCTGGAACAACTATTCCAACCGGTGCAGCACTTGAAATTTCAGGAAATATTACCATTAGCGATATACTGACGATATCCGGAACGGGAGTAAGCTCAGGGGGAGCTATTCGCAATATGAGTGGAGACAATACCATTGTGCCACCGGTTACTTCTGTTGCAAACAGCCGCATCAATTCTGATGCAGGCACGCTCATATTTGCATCTACAGCCACATACAATGCCGCTACAAGAAATATTACCTTTGGCGGAGCCGGCAACATTACCTACAATGCCCCGATAAATATAACTACAGGTTCACTTGCCAAAGACGGTACGGGTGTTCTTATCTTAGGTGAAGACAATAGCTATACAGGTGCTACGACTATCTCAGCAGGCACCATTCGCCTCCAACATGTAAGAGGCATACCGCCCCTCAGTGCATTAACAGTAAGTACAAGTGCCACTTTTGATATCAATGGCTTTAGCCCCATCATAGGTTCACTGGCTGCCACTCCGTCATCTGCTGTAATTACCAGCAGTTCTCCAGGTGATTTACTGCTCACGGTTGGAACATTGAATACATCTACCGCATATGCCGGTTCAATACAAAACGGTTCAGCCACCAGCATATCACTGCGTAAAATTGGTACAGGTACACTCACCCTTTCCAATGCGAGCTCAACAAGCTACTCGGGAACAACAGTTATCAGTAATGGAAACCTATCATTAACAGGGAATGTCCCAGCAACAGGAAACAGCCCTATCGGTACCAATACTTCCGGTGTTATATTAGGCGATACAGGCACTACTGCTATCAATGCATCGCCTACATTAGGAATGGATCTTAATATTACCTACGCTCGTAACATCACCGTAGCCGACCAGGCCACCACGGGTACATATAGCATTCGGGCTGCAGGTGGCAGTCCTACCATTACAGGTCAAATTATCTTAAATCAGCCAATAACCATAATACCACAAACTTCCAGAATCATTACACTCAACGGGGGTATAACCTCTGCCAATGCCGGAGAAAAAAGAGTCACACTTGATGTACAGGGCACATTAACGGTAGGCACAGGCCTCATAACAGATGGCTCCGGCAAATTAAATATACTAAAAACGGGGGCAGGTTTACTCACCCTAAATGCGGCCTTGCATACCTTTAGCGGAACGGTTACAATAAATGCGGGTACACTCCGAGCAAATGATATTGCAGATGCGGGTTTACCTAGTAGTATAGGAACGGGATCGCCAGCTGATACCATCTACATAAACGGAGGTGCGACCTTTATTATAGGAACTACCATAAGTGATGCTACTAACCGTACTATAGCAATAACTGGCAATGGTGCAACGATATCCGGACTCACCAACTCTATTACCTATACACTTAGTGGCAATATAGTGGGCAATTTCAGCACCACCTTATCTAGCGGTGGTAACGGAGCTACTGCACTAGTATTAACCGGACAAGTTTCTTGTGGAGCCATCACAAAAGCCGGTTCGGGTATTTTAAGACTTGATAATACTTCTAATAACTATACGGGGTCAACCACAGTTAGTGCGGGAACACTTCGTTTAGGCGCTTCGGGCGTTATACCTGATGGAAGTGCACTGATAAATAATGCAATATTTGAGCTAAATGGATTCAACGAAACCCTTGGTTCCATAGCCGGGACCGGAGGACTCATCCGAAATCAAAGTGCCGCTACTGTATCTACTTTAACCTGTGGTGGCGACAACACAAGCACCACATACAGCGGTTTAATACTAAACGGAAACACACGAGCCTTAAACCTGGTGAAAGAAGGCAGCGGCACACTCACATTAGATAACTTAAACACATACACTGGAACCACCACCATCAGCGGTGGTGTACTGAAAGCAGGTGGTATGTCGGTTTTTGGTAGCAACTCTGCATTTACGCTTGCCGATGTGGCGGGTGTGGCTATTGATATTACCGCATTTGACCAAACCATAGGCTCACTGGCAGGTGGTGGCTCTCTTGGGGGTAATGTGATACTGGGTGCTGCTGTACTTACTACAGGAGGTAATAATTCAACCACTACCTTTTCGGGTAGCATTTCGGGTACCGGTGATTTAACGAAAGCAGGAACAGGTGAATTTACCTTGAGTGGAATCAATACCTATTTAGGAATTACCACCGTAAGTGCCGGTACACTAAAAGCGGGTGTAGCACTGAATTTAACCGGTGGCCTTTCGCTGGCTACCGGAAGCACATTTAATTGCAACAACGTGACATCTACTGCAGGATTTTTATTACTAAACGGTACAGGTCAGGTACCCAATACATACGGTAGCACAGCTTCAGCAGCTACCATTCAAAACAATACCTTTTTTACAGCAGCCTCAACCGGTATTTTAGATGTTACCGGAGGCTTATCAGCCGGCTACTGGACTGGCGCTACAAGCACCAATTGGCATACAGCCAGCAACTGGGCTGGCAATGCCATTCCCGATGCCACAACCGAAGTATTTATACAGGCAGGGCCTGCCAACCAACCCGTTATTGCGTCAACAGCGGTGGCTAAAGATGTAACCATATTTGCCGGAGCTACACTTAGCATAACAGGCACCAATACCATGACCGTATCAGGCAACTGGAACAACCACGGAACGTTTACACCCAACAGCTCTACGGTTATTTTCAATTCTTCAGGTGTACAGGATGCTTACAATGGCAATAGTTCCTTTTTTAAACTGGAACATAGCGGCAGCGGAACTCTAGAATTATTCACAAACAATGTTACACCGTTTACCGTAACAGATGAACTTAACCAAACGGGTGGTGGTATTATAGATTTAAATAGTAAAAACCTTACTGTTGGAGCAGTTGCAGGTAGTGGAACTATACGAACCAGTGCAGCTGAGCGTGATACGTTTACCATTTCAGGTTCAATCAATGCATCAGGTGACTATAGTGGTGTGATAGAGAACGGAGCAGGTACTGTATCTATTATTCGTTCAGGAACAGGTACTGTTGCCTTTTCAGGAAACAATAGTTTCACCGGTGGTGTACGCATAAGCGGTGGTACGCTAGTAGCTGCCCATGCCAATGCATTGGGACTTGATACCGTATTCTTCTCGGGAGGTACCTTGCGCTGCCGCAGCAACAGTGCTTTAAATTTTAACCGCCCATGTATTGCTACAGCCTCATCAACAATCACAATAGACAGAGAAACTTCGGGCAGCGGAGTAACCTACACATTTGGTACACTTCGTATAAATACAGCATCCACCATCAGTCTGACAGGCGGAAGTAATGTAACTTCAGGTACTGCGGGAATCACCTTTGGCAACATGACATATGCGGCAGCTCCTACATTCACGGTTAATGACCCTTCATTGGGTGGAAATACTGTATTCACATTCGGTGCGGTAAGCGGCACATTCCTTGCCACATTTAATGGCAATGGTGATCTCATTCAAACCGGACGTTATGAAACCGGAACTTCGGGCATTACATACAACGGTACCGGAAATTTATTTTTAAACTATCAAAATCCTTTTTCAGGTACCCTTACCATCAATTCAGGGAATGTAACAGGGTCTGACAGTGCTAATGCTTTGGGAGTTGGACCCCTCAGCATGACCGGTGGAAGGCTGACTTTATTAAATGATGCAAGTATAGCATTCAACAGAAATTTAACGTACAACGGGAACGCTGAAATCATGCTTGACCGCAAAACACCAGGAGCAGGTGTAACGTATACTATGGGGCTTGTTACATGTACCAGTGGAAATTTGACACTACTTAACGGATCAAACAACACTTCGGGAACACCTGTCGTGGCATTTACTGGCACATCTGTTTTGAACGCAGGTACTACTTTTGATGTAGCCACCAATGCCCGAATGCAAATGGCAATACTCAATGGCAATCAAAGCATGACCAAAAATGGAAATGGGGAGCTGCGTATAACTGGCAGCTCAACTGGACGAAACGGATTAACAGCTCCGAATATTCTGAATGCGGGAAGATTAGCACTCCTAAATGCAACAGCTTTAGCCAATGCTGACACTGCCAATATTACTATGAATGGTGGTATACTGGATTTGATGGCTGATGCATTTACCGATTTTAATATACGTCCCATAATCAGTTCAAATTCCGAAATACAGCTTAGTCGAGTTACTAGTGGTACTGCGCCTGCGCATAGTTCACGTGCACTCACCATTGGCAATGCCACACTAACACTTAACAGTGGGAGTAATATTACTTCAGGCACAACACAATTCACAGTTAACGGCATTTTAAACCTTACAGGCAATGCTACATTTTTTTCAGGTTCAAATACACAGAGTATTTTAACTAGTAGTATTATTGGTACGGGAAATTTCACAAAAACCGGACCTTCTCCACTTTTTCAAAATTCTACAAGTGCGTTCACTTTTCCGGGTTCGTTAACCATTAGCGAAGGTGAATTCAGCCCATTCTCAAATAATTTTACAGTTACAGGATTAACTACTGTAAGTGCAGGTGCATTGAGTTTAATTGGAACGACAAATAATTTTTCCGGTGGCTTTACTATAAACGGTGGTACCATCACCACGTTAGTCACATCCACGCTAAATATTACAGGTGATTTTATTCAAACCAGTGGCACATTTACACCGGGTACAAGTACTACTGTAAGTGTAACTGGGAATTACACACGAAATGGTGGAACCTATACTGCCAATGGCACATTACGCATGAATGGAACCACTCAACAGGTTTCTGGTAGTGTAAACCCCATTACAATGCCCAACTTTGTTGTAGCAACAGGTTCAACTACCACACTGGCACAAAATATTCGAATGACTGCAGCTAATTTAACGATACAAACAGGTGCAACGCTTGATGCTTCCACATTTACGCTAAACCGTTCAGCAGCCGGTGGTGTATTAACCATAGCCGGAACATTACGTTTGGCGGGTAACACGGGTGGTGTATCAGGAAGTAATTTCCCTAGCAGCTATACAACCCAAACATTAACCAACGGTACAGTAATATACGAACGGCTAACAGGGGGACAAACGGTAGCACCAACGCCAACGTATTCAAATCTTGTGATTGGAAATACCAGCGGCACACAAACTGTGGGAGGAGATATAACTGTTAACGGAACATTTACAACCACAGCAGGCGGCACACTGAATATGGGTACAAACAGGTTGCTGGGCACTTTTACATCAGTAACACACAATGGCATATTGCGTACACAAAGCCTGAATGCGCTGCCATTCCCAGCAGGTGTTAACTTTACAAGCGGCAGTTCAACTGGCACAATCACATTTGACGCAGCTGCTGCTCAAACATTGCCTTCCAACACTACATGCCACAACCTTACTTTGAACAACGGTAACTTAACCAGTCTGGCAGGTAATGCAACTGTAGCAGGAACATTAACCTTTACATCGGGCAGCTGTGCACTGGCAGCAGGTTCAACCTTTACATTTGCCAACCAAAGTGGTAGCAGCGCTACCAATCTGATTCGCTCAACACCCACATCTAACATAACCATTACAGGTGCAGGTAGTAATTTATTTTTTGATCAAGCCACACCAGGCACTACCAATACGTTGCGCAACTTAACCTTACAAACAGGTGCAACGGCTGCGCTTTCAAATACACTGAATATTGCCTCAGGCAGTTCATTTGGAACAATTACCGTGGCTGCAACCGCTACATTAAATGCAGATGGCAACCTTACATTGCTTTCAGATGTTAACGGCTCGGCTCGTGTAGGTACATCAGCGGGAAGCATAACCGGAAACGTAACAGTTGAACGTTTTGTTAAAGGACCAAGTGCAGGCAATGGCAGAAGATGGCGCTTTATGAGCAGCCCTGTTCAATCGGCTACATTGCTGGATTTACAACAGGAAATATACGTGACTGGATATGGTACAGGTACTACACCAGGCACTACCAACAGCCAAGGTTTTGACGCTACATACAACAACGAACCTTCGGTGTATTGGTACAATGAATTAGAAACTGGCAACCTAAATAACGGATGGATAGCCCCCGCACATATTGACTCAGTTTTGGTACCGGGTATAGGCTACCGCATTTTTGTACGCGGACAACGCAATGACCTCACGCAACTTGAACGCAACAGTACCACTACCCAAACTCCTGTAACAACTAACTTGAGAGGTGTTCTTAATCAGGGTAATATTACCATTCCGGTTACCTTTACATCGAGCAGTGCCCTATCCAATGATGGATGGAATTTAGTGGGCAATCCGTATGCTTCCGCAATTGACTGGAACGCCATACATGATGCAGGACGCACAGGCACAGGGCCGTTCAGCGGAACCAATTACACGAATATTGACCCTAACGTATGGGTGTACAATCCGGCTACCAATACGTATGACTTTTTCAACGCATTGTCTAACGCAGGTACACTAACATCGGGTCAAATTCCGGCAGGACAGTCTTTCTGGGTAAAAGCTAGTGCTTCGAACCCATCTCTTACCGTAACTGAAAATCATAAAATTGCAGGTCCGGCATACGGCTTATTTAAAACCACACCGAATTCGGAAGCAATGATTGAATTGGTGTTGGATTCAGCCAACATAGATAAAATGCTGTTGAAATATGTTGATGAATCAACCGTGATGCGTGATGCGTATGATACACGTAAATACAATACAAGTATTTATCTGGCTTCTTACGGGCCTGACAATATTGATCTTTCGCTTAACTGCAGACCGTTGAATGTACAAACTGATTCAATACCACTTAGCGTATTTGTACCTTTTGACGGTAACTACACATTACGATTTACAAATGGAACTGACATATCCATTCTTGATCAGGTATATCTGTACGACAGGTATCTGAATGCAATTTACGATATCAAAACAAATCAGAATTATACATTCAGCGTAAATAAAAACATATCCTCAAGTTTTGGACGCAACAGATTTGTATTGCTAGTTTCGGATAGTCAGGTAGAACTTCCTGTACCTGCTAAGCTGATATCGTTTACAGCAACCGCTACCGACAAGCGTTCAGCAGAATTGAAATGGACTACCGAAAATGAGAAAAACCTGAACAGAGTAGAAATAGAACGAAGCACTGATGCTAGTAACTTTACTAAACTATCCGCTGTAAAACCGGCAAATACTACTACCCCTTCATCATACATATTTGAAGATGTTAACCCTGAAAATACAAATTACTACCGACTGAAGCTGATAAGCAATGACAATACCGTGTTGTATAGCAACGTGGAGTTGGTAAGCTTTGCACAGGTGACAGAAACAGATGAAATACAAGTATATCCAGTACCTGTTACTCAAGAAGATTTTATTACAGTAAAGACTCAGAATAACGACCGTATTGTATCAGTGAAAGTATGGAATGCAAGCGGCATGTTAAGGGCTGAAATAAGTGATGTATCTGAGAAAGAACTTAAACTCAATTGCAAAGATTGGGATACAGGTGTTTATTACATGAACATAAATACGGCAGGTGGCCGTAGCCTGACAAAGAAAATCATAGTGCTGCGATAACGCACATCATGGTTGGTTGAACAAAGGCATATGCAGTAAACTTTTTACAGTTTACTGCATGCCTTATGTTAGTTCATTTTAGCACTTTTTCGTCAATTTGTATAACTTTTATATTAAAAAGAGACGACTAAGAGGTATAATTAGATAATATAGCGCATCACACGAGCTACTACTTATGCTAAATGAATGGAAGAAAAACCGGATCAAGACATCATTCGGTAAACAATTATTACAATTTACTAAAGAATTAACGGGTGCATTACTGGCTGTTACCCTTTGCATGACCATTGAATATTACCGGACTGCGTATGTTCAACAGCAGGCAATAGTAGCCGCCAAACAGCGCATTGAAATTCTAAACTTTTTAAAACCAGAACAATTTCCAATTTGGAAATTATGGTCAATCATATTAGTGGCTGTGTTGTTTATGTTTTATAAACGTGTAAATATTAAACTCTTTGTTGTATTTGGTTTAATCCTGAATTTGATGGCAATGTATTCTTTCAGGCCAACAGGTGTGGTAATAAACCTGGAATACATTCTTATGACTCTGATATATGCCTTTATTGAAGTAGTTGTTATCTATTACATATTTCAGTTATTTATTCAAAGCACCAAAAAAGCTGAACTTTAGCCATGGGTGTTAATACTTAATTTTTAACAATGCCATATGCTTACTTATGCGGCAGGTGCTATTTCATTGTTAAGATGTAATTTTTATACCAATTTATATAATTATTTTATAATTTATTATGTTTTTTGAAAATTGTATTTTACGTTTGAAACGTTTTATGGATTTCCTTCCATATAGCAAAAGTGTGAGTTGGGCCGCAGAAATGCGGCTCTTCTTTTTTATATACATCTCACTTTTGCTTAGTTAACGATAGAATAATGTAAAGCATTTTTGCAACTGCGTGTAATATTCTATTTTGCCGCACATTTATGTATTGGTACAACCGTTTAGTATATACACTGCTGGTAATAATAATTATGCTGGTTGAAGCACACGCTCAACAAAAAACAGCTACTATCCAAGGTACGGTAAAAGATAAAAAGGACGGTTCGGAACTCATAGGTGTAAGCATCGTTATTAAAGGAACATCGCTGGGAGCCAGCACAGATGTAAATGGAAAGTTTAGTATACGGAATATTAAACCCGGTGAGTACGATATTGAAATCAGCTATATAGGTTACACCAAATTGTTGCTGACAGGCATTAAGGTAAAATCAGGAGATGTGAAAGATTTACAACTTGATTTAATCCCCACCTCATTTACCATAGATCAGGACGTAGTGATTATAGGTAAGAGGCCACTTATAGATATTGAAAAAGGTGCGTCTGTAAATACTATATCGCAGGAAAACATAGAACTTGCACCTGCACGACAACTGCAGAGCATAGTGAACACACAACCAGGAGTTATACAATCACCTGCCGGTGTTAGTATTCGTGGCAGCCGCAGTTACGAAACCGGAGTATATATTGATGGGGTGCGAGTAACTGACCCGTTAGCCGGAACCGGTTTTGGTCTGGATATTGGTGCGAATGCCATCAGCGATATTGAAATAACTACAGGCGGAATAGGTGCCGATGTTGGCGATGCTACCTCAGGAGTTATTCGAACCAAAACAAGAAGCGGAGGTGACCGCATAGAAGTATCGGCAAATTACAAACGTGATAACTTTGGATTTAATGAAGGCTGGCGCAGCACATGGAATACTCAGGTAGGAGAACTGAATGTGAGTGGACCGTTCTTAAAAAAGGCCCTTGATAACCGGTTAAAGTTTTCGGTGGCTTTGCGAGCAGCATTTACTGATGAGTTTTATCAAAATCCGGCCAACCAGGTGGTATCATCCCTGTATCCTTACAATAACGGGCGCACATTCTCGCCCTATCAGGATAATCGCTGGAGTGCATTTATAAAACTGAACTACAATTTTAAAAATGGCAAGATGCTGACTGTATCACAACTACGCTCTATCAGCATCAATCAGGATATCAATATGCTTCGTATTTTTGGCAATGACTTGCCTTTTCAACCGGGCTATCAATATGCATTTACCGAGCAAATGGATAATGCCAATACCTTCACGCACGATGCCTACATGAGTTCTATTGACTGGAAACATTCGCTTAACAAACGGGTATCATACACATTATTGCTTTCACGCTTTTTTGTACGATTGCGTGGCGATGCCAATGGACGTTACTGGAGGCCAGCAAATGTTGATCAGGTTTTCGACCCGGCATCCATCAATGTTTTTCCCAATACGTATTTTAATCCGGGCGACAGCGTTGTATTCGGTAATTTACCAAGCGGCTTTTTTAACAACGGTGGTATAGCTACCCTGTGGCACGACCATTATTTTGAAGAATATACCATTAAAGCTGAAGGAAACGTTTTCAGCAAAAACGCGCTGAACAAACTTACGTTTGGAATGGAACTCAAATTTCAGGAAATGCAGTGGATTGATATCATCAGACCATGGATAGGAGCTCCCCTGCCACTGGCAAACGGTGAACAATCGCAAAGTTTCAGGCTGGGGCAGCAAAGCGATGTATGGAAAGTAAGTCCGCAACGTGGCGGATTTTATATAACCGATCAGATTAAATACAAAGGTCTGGTCGCCAATATTGGCGGTCGCCTCGAATACTGGGCTCCCGGGCGTTATGTAGATGAAGCCGTTGACAACATGCGCGCACCAATTCGTGATGAACTGCGTGAAAGTTATAAAGAAAACAGTGTACAAATAGGCAACCTGCGTTACAAGTTCAGGTTCCTGCCCAAAATCAATGCCTCCTTCCCTATTCGCGAAAATCAAATGCTGTTTTTCAACTACACACACAGCACTATTTTACCTCACCCCTCATTTGTATATCCGGGATTAAATCCATTTTATCAGGACCGCTCTGTTCTGGCTAATGTAGGAAATCCAGATTTAAATCCGGAAGTTGATATATCCTACGAAATAGGATTGAAAACACAAGTAACCAGCAACGATGCCTTTACGCTTACCGCATTCTGGAAAGACAAATATGATTTCATTACCACTACTTCTGTTCTGATTAAAGACAATACGGGTCGTGAAATAAGCCGAACCATACGAATTAACAGTGACTATGCTCGAGCACGGGGTATTGAGGCTGGTTACATCAAGCGAATCGGCAACTGGTACAACGGACAGGCATCTGTAACCTACATGGTAACCACAGGACAAAGTGCCAGTGCCAACGAAAAAATTAAAGACTTACTGGCAAGCGGTGCCGTAGAAGACACTCGTGAATTTTACCTGCCGTGGGACGTACCCATCGATTTCAAGACCAATCATATTTTCAAAATTGCCACCAAAGACGGTTTGTTTGGCAAAGCCTGGTTAAATAACATGAGCTTTTATTTTGAAACCGTTACACGATCGGGTGTACGATATACGCCATTTGTTTTTGACCGTAATGACCAAAGTACAGGCAGACCTATTTATGTAATTGATCCCAATCCCGATGCGCGATGGAGCAAAGTGGGCGAGTACTGGTTTTGGGTTGACTTTACTTACACCAAATGGTGGAAATTTGGCAAATACATGAGCCTATCTTGGAACCTACAAATTACCAATTTATTCGACAACAGAAATGCGGCCATCATCAATCCGGTTACCGGCACTGCATTTATGAACGGACAAAACGTACCCGACAGCTGGGTTGACCCGCGCTACCGTGACCCACGTCTTGGCAATCAAGGTCCGCCACCCACTAACCCTGCGCGATTCCTGCAACAGCGACACATACTCACAGGTATTTCGCTGAGGTTTTAAACAAGTTATGCAGGTTTAACGTTTAGTTGATATTCGTATGAAATAAATCGTTTATTTCGTACGCATATTTAACTTAAAACTCATGAGAAAAATTATTTACTCACTATTATTTTTATTTACGTTCGGTTCATTAAATGCCCAAACATTACTGGGTGAAAACTTTAGCTATACTGCAGGCGATACACTTGCAAAAGCTTTATCAACAAATGGCTGGTTTTCCTTTTCTGGTGGTGTAACTAATGCCCCGCTGGTTAACAATTTCGGTTTAACTTTTGCCGGTCATGCAGGTTCAGCAATTGGAAACAGTGTGACATTAAATACTAGCGGACAAGACGTCTACAAAGGTTTTACCACAGCCGGAGTTACATCAGGTTCGGTTTATGCTAGCGCATTAGTAAGAGTAGATACAACTCAGGCCACAGGCGACTATCCTTTCGCTCTGCTGCCAGATAATAGTACTTCATTATTCAGCGCACGTGCATTTTTCAGAAGATCTTCTGCAAACCACTACCGCGTATCGATATCCAAAGCATCAACAGTACCTACCGTATATTCCAGTGACTCATTCGTGTATGGAACAGCATACTTATTGGTGTTAAAATATACCTTTAATACAACATCAACCACAGATGATTCAGTATCCATCTACTATTTATCTACATTGCCCCTTACTGAGCCTGTTACGACTACATTCGGACCAGTTGGCGGCACCCAAACTGATGTTGCCAATATAGGACGATTTGCATTAAGACAAGGCACGGCAGCAAACGCCCCAAGACTTGTGGTAGATGCCATACGTGTGGCTACTACTTGGGCTAACTCGCCTTTACCTGTTCAAATTACTTCGTTTGAAGCCACACCAAACACGTCTTCGAATACTTTGCTGTGGATTACTGCCAGCGAAATCAACAACAGGGGCTTTGAAATTCAGCGCAGCGAACAAGGAAAATCATTTGAAAACATAGCTTTCATAAATGGTGCAGGCAATAGTAATGACGTTAAACAATACAGTTATAATGATACTGAAATCGAACCTTCAAAGGCCTACTGCTACCGCTTAAAGCAAATTGATTTTGACGGAACATCAGAATATTCAAAAACTGTGTGCGCAGCTTCACGTAAGATGCAAATGACTCCCATAAATACCCAGCCGAATCCATTCAATCAGGAGTTAACTATTCAGTTAAATGCTGAATCGGAAGGAAATGCTTTGGTAGAATTACTTGATATGGTTGGTAAAGTGGTTGCCTCAAAACAGCTGAACGTATCTGCTGACCGTCATGAAGTTCGTTTTGATACCAACCATCTGAACAATGGTATTTATTTTGTGCGAGTAAAACAACAGAACGAGATTAGTACGAGACGTGTAATTAAAAATTAATTACTCTATTAACTATCCAAAAAATGGTCGAATCAATAATTGATTCGACCATTTTTATTTTTATGCATTTCACATATCATTACTTAAACCCCGGAAGAAGCTGCACCCGCTCTTAAATATCAATCTGGTATACTGCTTACGCGTATGAATTAAACGAGACTTTGCCTCTGGTGCCTGCCGGCAGTCTTTAACCAAAATGCAGATGCCTCACGTCAAATGTCAAAACAATAGCATCAAATTCAACTGTTAAAGCTAATTTAATGTAAAGCTGTTTATTTACATTAAACTCTGGTTACTTTTGACGCTCAAACGTCATCTATGAAAAAACTGTATATCCTATTTAGCATTGGTTTGTCGGCTTACTTTACCGCTTATGCTCAAACCACACCGGGTTTGCTATCCGCATTAAACACTTCCGTTAACCAAAACTTTGACTCGCTGGCAAACACCGGCACACTCGACAGTTTACGAACCCTAATAGGGTGGCGTTTTGTAGAAGCAGGAACCGCTGCAAATGGCAGCTATTCTATCAACGATGGGGCAAGTAATGCAGGTAATTCATACAGCTTCGGCACTGTAAATGCAACCGACCGTGCAATGGGTACCCTGGCCAGTAATGCACTTCAGTCAAGTATTTGTGCATTTTACATTAATCAAACAGGCAGTACAGTAACAGCAATTAGGCTTCAATTTAAAATGGAACAATGGCGAAGTGGTGGAAGAACCACAGCTGATTCAAACGAGTTTTTTTACGGCATAAACAATGGTGGTTTTTTACCTGCAAACGGAACATGGATAAAGAACTCATCTTTAAACCTTATCTCCCGAATATTTGGATCGCCTGCACCCGCTGCAGGTACACGAAATGGTAATGATACAGCAAATCAGTGGGCATACGATGTAACTATAACTGGCATTACACTAAATGCGGGCGATACGCTTTACTTGCGCTGGACCGACCTAAATCTTACCGGAAACGATGACGGATTAGCCATTGATGATTTCAGCATTACTGCTTTCAGTGGTTCATTGCCTTCGCCTAATGCAGTTACCGCTTTAGCATTTACAGCTACCAGCAGCAAAACAGGCACACTCAGTTTTTCCCGTACTGGTTACAACTCTGCCGGAATGAGTACGCTGGCTTTCATAAAAGCCGGAACAGCAGTTAATTCAGGTACGCCCACCTACGCTCCTGGCAGATATGTTGCCAACAGCAATTTTTCGCAGGCTGCTTCATTCTTTGAACACGACAGTATGGCTCGTTGTGTACTGAATGGTGATGCGTCATCCGTATCAATAAGCGGACTGCAAGCCAGCACTGTTTATCATATGCTGGTATACGTAGTACGCGATGCCGATTCTGTTTACTCTGCTTCGAGCATTGCCAATAACAGTACGCTTGGCAATCCTTCTGCCATTACTTCATCAAGTTTTCTGGCTGAAGGACAAACCACTGCAACCCTCAGCTGGACAAAACCTGCTGAATACAGTAATGCCACATACACTACTTTGGTTTTTGTAAAAAATAACAGCGGCAGTATCAGCAGTACACCACCGACATCAGACCCCGGGTATTATAATGCAGATGGCAACTTCAGTGGAAGTGGTACTTTGTTTGAAAGCGATACACTGGCACGTTGTATTTACAAAGGCGATGCAACTTCTGTGCTGATTAGTGGATTAGCAGGTAATACAACATATCTGTATGCAGTATTTACATACCGCGATATCGATAGTTTATACTCAGCAGCCGGCACTGGCAGCGGAACTACATTGGGAAAAGAAATTCCTGCCAGTCTTACTTCTTTATCATTTAGTGCAGTCACGTCAACTTCAGCAACAATAAACTGGGCAAAGCCTTCAACCTATCTAAACGATACACATCAGGTAATGGTATTCTTAAAAGCCTTACAGGCCATTAAGGATACTACCATTCATACATTTGCTGCGGCACAGTACTCGGCTTCATCCAACTTCACCTCTCCCGGTACACCATTCGAACATGATAGCAGCGCGTTTGCTGTATATTCAGGCGATGCCAATTCCGTAAGTATTACAGGGCTCAATCCAACTACTGCTTACTTTGCATTGGCGTATATTATTAAAGTAACAGATACTGCCTACTCCAACTCGCGCACAGCTACTGTTTCGACACCGGCCCCCCCGCCTCCTGCACCCGATCCCGTAAATGGTGTTGTTTTTACACAAACTGCCTTACGCACCGGAAGAGTTTCATGGACCAAGCCATCGGGTTACATCAATGCTACACACAGCACATTGGTATTTATCAAAGCAAGCAATAGCATAACTACGGGCCTGCCTGTAAAGTCACCTGTCAGGTATACTGCTACTCCTGTTTTTGGAAACGGAACCGTTTACGACTTTGATGCAGGGGCTTACTGTGTTTTTAGAGCAGATACAAACTTTGTAAATATTGGCACGTTGCCTGTAAGCTCACCTTTAAGCATTGTTATTCATACCGTACGCGATGCTGATTCAGCTTACTCAAACGCAGCAACGGGCAGCGGAATAATGGCTTTGCCGTCATTGCGAAATATAGCTGACGTAAATACAGCCAATTCGCTTACAGGTGTAGCAGATTCACTTGGGCTATTTGTACAACTTGCCGGTGTGGTTAAAGGATTTAATCAACGTACCAACGGACTGCAATTTTTACTTAGCAATAACAGCAGCACCAACCAGCAAGGCATTACGGTATTTAATACCAACCGAAATTTTGGCTATACGGTAACCGAGAACGACAGCGTATGGGTAATTGGTACAATAAGCACTAACCGCGGTACTGTTCAAATTACAGTAGATTCAGTATGGAAAGGATTAAATACTACAATAAATGTGATTAATACGGTTACTGCACTAAACGAACAATCAGAAAATAAAGTTATCAGACTAAATGTACCGGTTAAATTTCTATCGCCTCCGGCAGGTACTAATTGGCCTACCACATCTACTACAATTTCAGTAGTATCAGCTACCAATGATACGTTTGCCATTCGTTTGCTAAACACAAGTGCATTAGCAGGAACAGCTTTACCCACCGATGAATTTTTTATGGTGAGCGGTATCGGTTTGCAATTCAGCACAAGTGTAAATGCTCCATTTGCATTTAACGGATATCAGATTTTACCTAGAAATAGTGGTGATATAGCTGAGACTGATGGACTGCGTGCATTCAGTCTGCTGGCACCGGCTACCAATACAACAATTGTGCTGAACGAACCACTTACTGATCCAATTATTTCTTCATGGAATCGCAGTGTTCCAACAGGCAGTGCAGCCAATCCTGTATATACCCTCGAGTATGATACCATAACCGGTGATTTCTCAAATCCTGTTGCTGTATTTCAGTCCGACAATAGTGGAACAGATACCAACTTTAGCAGCACAAAAGATGATATACTCACCTATATGTTATCTCGTGGTTATACTCCCGGTTCTACCATAACAGGCAAGTGGCGCATTGTTGCCGAAAGTGGCAGCATTACTCGCATCAGCAGTCAGGTATTCAATCTTAATTTTGTACTGCCAAGTAGCGTGGGCTTACCTGACCTCACCAGCGAATTACAGGCAACCATATATCCAAATCCTGCTACACATATCGTACGCATTAAATCACCTGTATCTATAAATAGAGTTCGCATTTATAATCTTGCCGGCATGCACGTAAATGAATATACGCTCGATGGCCAAAGAGCAGAACTACTTTTAGATACGATAAACCCAGGTATGTACTGGGTAGAAGTGCAGGCTGCAGATGGCCGCATACGAATGATAAAATTGGTTGTAGAAAAATAGAACCCGGCATATAAATAAGGCGGCTGATGCCGCCTTATTTTTGTGCAATACACTTATTTTCTTATTTTGCCCCAATATCGCTTTTACCTCTAAGCATGAATAAAATCATTTGGCTTTCTATATGTGTGCTGTCGTATGCAGCTGCATATGCTCAAAACGGGCAACAACAGGAAGCAGACAAAGGAGAATTCTCAGGTAATTTTCAAACCAACAATCAGTTTTACCAGCGCGATGACAGGATTGGGGCTAACACCACACAATACCTACGTGAAAAATCATCAACCGAAGCATGGTTATTTCTGAACTATAAGATCAAAGGATTCAATTTTCAGTTTCGTTATGATGTATTTAATAATTCGCCCTTGTTCAATCCTCAGGAAGCATACTCTGACCAAGGAATTGGTTTGTGGCAAATAAGCAAAGAAATAGACAAGCTTCATTTAACTGCAGGGTATTTTTACGATCAGTTTGGAAGTGGTATGACCTTCAGAGCATATGAAGATAGAAATATTGGTATCGACTTTTCTATTTATGGTGTTAAGGCGGAGTATCTGGTATCGGATGACTTCCGGCTGAAATTTTTTACCGGTAAACAAAAGTTCAGATTTTCGTTGCGCGAACCCATTATTCGGGGTGCAAGTATTGAAAAAGGGTTTCAGCTGTCTGAAAACCTGAAGACGGAAACGGGCGTGTCGGTGATTAACCGAACCATTGATCAGGCAACGATGAATGCAATTACGTCAACCATCAACAGTTATCCACTGGAAGAGCGATTTGTTCCGAAGTTCAACGTATATGCCTTTCAGTTATACAACACATTATATTACAAAAATCTGTCTGTAACACTGGAATATAATCAGAAAACTCCTGAGGCAGTAATGAATATCAGTAACCGACTTATTTCATCAGGCGGTGATATTTACCATGCCAGTGTATCTTACTCTACCTCAGGATTCGGACTAAATGCGCAGTATAAACGCATCAATCGATTTTTATTGCGAACCTCACCACTTGACATTGCCCCCATACCCAACAATGGCCCCATCAACTACCTGCCCTCTATTACACGGCAAAATACATATAGGCTACTTGCCCGATACAATGCAGTGGTGCAGGAACTGGGTGAAAATGCCGCACAACTTGAACTTACCCTAAAGCCAAACAAGAAAACGCAGATTAATATAAATACATCGGGTGTAGTGAATCTGCAGGGGGTAAAATGGGACAAAGCAGAAGTGAAATGGGATACCACTACTCGCTTATTTCGTGAACTGTATATTGATGGATTATACAAATTCAGTAAATCATTTAAAATGCTGATGGGTATTCAGTTTATCGGGTACAACCAGGAAATATTTGAAGCTAAACCCAATGCACCGTGGGTAGAAGTAGTAACCCCCTTTGGTGAGTTCACTTACCGTATTAATGAAAAACGCTCAGTTCGATTTGAGTGGCAATGGATGAATACTGATGGCGACTTAGGTAGTTTTGTAAACGGCTTGCTTGAATACAATGTAGCTCCTCACTGGTCGTTCAGTGTCGGAGATTTGTTAAATTACAGTCCGGGTTCTATCAATAAACCGGCAGCAGGTGAAGCATTTGAGCTGATACATTACTACAATCTGTTTGCTGCATACACTTACAAAACCACACGTTTCAGTGCAGGCTACCTCAAACAACCGCAGGGTGTAAACTGTACCGGTGGCGTATGTCGTGTCGAACCTGCCTTTAGTGGTTTACGTGTTGGTTTAACAACTAATTTCTAATTTCGTATGATGAAACACCTGATTTATATTCTCGCTTTTGCATTCATCGGCTTAAGTATTGTTTCGTGCGAAGAAGAACCACCATACATAAATTTTGAACCCACACGGGTAACGTACGAAACTACCTATGTAGAAACCAATATTCCTCAACCTCAGGCACGCGTGGTGTTACTTGAAGATATATCGGGTGTGCGCTGTGTGAACTGTCCTGATGCGGCTACTATTATAGAGAATATTAAAGCGACCAATCCCGGTCGTGTAAACTCAATTACTATACATCCCAATACTGCATCTCTCGATGTATTTACCCGACCCATTGTAAAATCCGGACACGAGAGCCGCCAGGATTTTCGTACAAATGAAGGCGGTCAGTTGCTGAGTAAATTAGGAATACCAGGCTCGTTGCCCAGCGGATACATAAACAGAAAAGTTTTCCCGGGTAAGGTAAACCGTTTTTTAGAACGTACTGAATGGGCCAGTGCCGTGCAAAATGAAAAAGACAGCATCTCACCCGTTAACCTAAGCGTAAAAGGCAGCCTTGATGGTGACAAAGTGATTGCTGATGTAGAGCTCACATTTACAAAAGCACTTGGCGGAGATTATTATGTAAGCGTGATGCTGCTTGAAGATAGTATAGTTGACACACAGGAATATCAGGATGGTGTTAGTATTTTATACGATAACAACTATGTGCACCGCCATGTGCTGCGAGGTATTTTTACCGGATATGCCGGTGATCGTATAGACGGTACAAAAATTGGGGGCAACGAAGTAACACTGGTGCCGGGCAGGGTAGTTAAAAAACGCTATTCGCTGGATACAAAACCGCTATGGCGAAAAGACAAACTGGAGATTCTTATACTGGTGCACCGTGGCAGCGATGAAGTGGTACTGACTTGCAATAAATACAGTTTTGCCAAATAGGTTCTTCCTCATTTTAAGTATATGCATACATGCGTGTGTAAACGGTCAAAACGAATACATACAGCGCATACAAAGTGAACGTACGGAAACAAACAGCATGTGGCAATCCCCCCAATCGGGAATGATTGACAGTGCAGAGTTGAGAACATTTAAAGGACTGCGATTTTTCGACATAGATCCTTCATTCCGTTGTGATGCCCGTGTGATGTGGTATCCGCAAACAACTTTTTTTGATATGCCTCACACAGATGGAGCATTAAGGCCGTATATGAAAGTGGGTGAAGTGCACCTGAAGGTGAACGGACAATCTGTTACGCTTTACGCTTATCAAACCGAGAAAATGCGCTTGCAGCGCACCTTGTTTATACCGTTTGCCGATAAGACAAACGGGGTTAGCACATACGGAGGTGGCCGTTACATGGATGTACCGTATGCACCTCAAAGCAGCAGTTGTGTAGTTGATTTCAACACAGCATACGCACCATATTGTGCACATTCATCACGGTATTCGTGTCCGGTGGTACCGGGCGAAAATCAACTGAACATAGCCATAGAGGCTGGTGAAAAGAAGTAAAAAAAATGCGGCCCCGTGCTTCGCACGGGGCCGCATCACTTTGCAGTACGGTTTAAATCCTACTTAACTGAATCAACTACAGCTTTAAAAGTTTCAGGATGGTTCATCGCCAAATCGGCAAGTACCTTACGGTTCAAGCCCAACTGCTTTTTTGAAGCCTGGCCGATGAATTGAGAATACGACATTCCATGCTGACGTACACCTGCGTTGATACGCATAATCCACAAGCTGCGGAAATTGCGTTTCTTGGTTTTGCGGTCGCGGTAAGCGTACTGCAAACCTTTGTCGATGGTGTGCTTGGCAATGGTTAATACATTTTTACGTTTACCCCAGTAGCCTTTGGCCATACCGAGGAGTTTTTTTCTGCGTCTGCGAGACGCTACTGCGTTTACTGAACGTGGCATATTTAATTTTTAGTTTTTTGGACCTAAGCGTTTCACCTGTGGCGAATTCTTTTGGAGCTTTTGTCCGGGTTAAACAACAGAAACCAATTAGTTTCTTTTTTACTTTTTACTTACCTATTCCGAGTAAGTTTTTTACCAATCCCATGTCGGCATCAGTTACTACAACCATTTTGGTTAAGCCTCGCTTTTGCTTGGTGGTTTTTTTGGTAAGGATGTGATTTTTGAACGCCTGCGCACGTTTAATTTTACCGCTTGGGGTAACTTTAAAGCGCTTCTTGGCAGAACTGTTCGTTTTTACTTTAGGCATCTTTACGTTTTTTATTTATTTGTACTACAAAGTTTCTTGATCTGTTATTTTCCTGATTTGCCTTTGGGGGCCATCATCAGAAACATCTTTTTCCCTTCCAGTCGGGGCAACTGCTCTACTTTACCAAACTCCTGCAGGCGTTGGGCAAATTGTAACAACAGCACCTCTCCTCTTTCCTTATACACGATAGCGCGACCTTTAAAAAACACAAAGGCTCTAACTTTATGACCCTCCTGTAAAAACTTTTCACCGTGTTTTACCTTGAAGTCAAAATCGTGCTCGTCTGTATTTGGACCAAACCGTATCTCCTTCACTTCCTGCTTCACCTGATTGGCTTTCAACTCTTTCTTCTTCTTTTTCTGCTCGTATAAGAACTTTTTATAATCAACAACCTTGCATACCGGTGGATCGGCATTGGGAGAAATTTCTACCAAATCCAGTTCCTGCTCCTGCGCAATTGCCAGTGCATCACGCAACTTGTAAACACCTACGGTAACGTTATCGCCCACCAGCCGTATTTCAGCAGCTGTTATGAACTGATTGATTTTGTGTTCAGCCTCGACAATTCGTCTTCCTCGTTGATAAGGCTGATTGGGGCGTTGGCCAGAATTTGGTGGCCTGTTTGGTTGGTAAGGTGCTGCCAAGTGTTACTTTTTTGGTGTTACTAAATTAGTGGTTGTTGTTATGTTTTGCCTTAATCAGCCATTGAATACATCCAACAGATTTTTAAGGCGGGCTGCGAATATCTGCAAAATCAGTGAATTACAAAAGTATTACATGCATTATTTTATTTATTCCCACACAATTTCACGTTGATTTTCTGTGCCTTACATCACATCCGCCATTTGTTCGCGTACGTGTTTCACAAAGTCAGATATACTTAACTTGCCCAGGTCTTCGCCACCATGCCTGCGGGCCGATACCGCCCTGTCGTTCATTTCCTGCTCGCCCACTACCAGCATGTAGGGTATTTTCTTGATCTCGGCTTCACGAATTTTCTTGCCTATTTTCTCGTTGCGCACATCACAATATCCGGTTAAACCTTCGGCCTGAAGCAGACCGAATATTTCCTGCGCATAAGCCTCATATTTTTCGCTGATAGGCAGAACTGCCAATTGCTTTGGCGTTAGCCACAAGGGCAGGTTGCCGGCATAATGCTCCAGTAAAAATCCGATAAAACGCTCGTGTGTACTTAATGGCGCACGGTGTATAATGATAGGGCGTTCTTTTTCATTCTTTTCATTGGTAAACCACAAGTCAAAGCGATCGGCCTGCGCAAAATCAACCTGATTGGTAGCCAGTGTAAATTCACGACCAATCGCACTGTATATCTGTATATCTATTTTGGGGCCGTAAAATGCTGCTTCGTCTTCTACTTCCACAAAGTTTACTCCCAGACTTACCAGTACATTGCGCACCATATCTTCGGTTTTTTGCCACAATTCGGGTGCATTTATATACTTCTGTCCTAGCTTTTCAGGTGAGTGCTTGCTGAAACGCATCACATATTTATCTATTCCGAAAACCTTGAAATATTTCAGGTACAGGTCATTCACCTTTTTAAACTCGGATTCAAACTGTGCCTCGGTGCAGTAAATATGCGCATCATTCATTTGCAGCGACCTTACCCTCATCAGGCCAAACAGTTCACCGCTTTGCTCGTACCGGTAACAGGTACCGTATTCGGCAAACCGTAATGGCAAGTCGCGATACGACTTAGGTGTAGCAGCAAATATTTTGTGGTGATGCGGGCAGTTCATAGCCTTCAGGTAATACTTGTCGCCATCCATTTCCATGGGCGGAAACATACTTTCGGCATAATACGGCAAGTGACCGCTTTTGATGTACATGCTTTCTTTGGCGATATGAGGTGTTTTCACACGCAGGTAGCCGGCTTCAGCTTCGGTTTTTTTGGCAAATGCCTCAAGCCGTTCAATAATGGCAGCACCATTGGGCAGCCACAGCGGTAATCCCGGTCCCACATCGTCATCGAAGGTGAAAATTTCGAGTTCTTTGCCCAGCTTTCGGTGGTCGCGTTTTTTGGCTTCCTCCAGCATCAGCAGGTATTCATCCAATTCCGATTTTTTAGGAAAAGTTATACCGTAAATGCGTGTCAGCTGTTTGTTTTTTTCATTGCCACGCCAGTAAGCACCAGCCAGCGAGGTAAGTTTAATGGCTTTTATAAAACCGGTGTGTGGTATATGAGGGCCACGGCATAGGTCTGTAAAATTGCCTTGTTCGTAAAACGTAATCTGACCGTCATTCAGGTCTTGCAGTAATTCTATTTTATACGGGTCATTTTTTTCGGTAAAATACTGAATGGCATCAGCTTTCGATACATCTTTTCGGATATATGCATGACCTTGTTTAGCCAGTTCGTTCATCTTGTCTTCTACCTTTTTCAGGTCATCTGTTCCAAATGGCTGATCTCCGAAATCAACGTCATAGTAAAATCCATTGTCGACAGGAGGACCAATACCAAACTTCACACCGGGATACAATGATTCCAGGGCTTCGGCCATTAAGTGTGCCGATGAATGCCACATGGTTTGTTTTCCTTCCTTGTCATTCCACGTAAGCAGTGTAAGGGTAGCATCGGTGTGAATAGCGCGTGTTGCATCCCATACTTCGTTATTCACTTTGGCAGAAAGTACGTTGCGTGCCAGGCCTTCACTAATGGATTTGGCTACGTCTAGTGCGGTTACTCCCCGTTCATACGAGCGAACGGAACCGTCAGGCAATGTAATGTTGATGGTGTTCATAAAGATTCGCAAAATAAGCCAACATGCAGAATTTGTAAAATTTACTTCACATTTGAATCGGAGAATATGGGGCTGCTAAAACAAAATGCAGCACTTAGGTATTATCACATATATTTACACACTATGGCAAAACCATCTTTATTACTGATTGATGCACTGCGAAAAGCAGCCACCCAGTTGAGCAACAACAAGCCATACGAATGGGGACATATGGGCAACTGCAACTGCGGTCACCTGGCTCAGGTGCTATTAAATGTTTCAAAAGCTGAAATTCACCGCCATGCGATGGCACGTCCTGGCGATTGGAGCGAACAGCTTAATGATTATTGCCCCACCAGCGGGCTGGAAATGGATAGACTGATGTTTGGTTTGTTTGAAAAAGGACTTGACACCACCGATTTGCAGCAACTGGAATACCTGAGCAATAAGGCTGTGTTGCAGCGTTTGGGAGTAAGCGCACTGCGCCACAATGACCGGGCGCACGTGGTTAGTTACATGCGTACATGGGCCGATATACTTGAAGAACAATTGCTGGAAACGCTGCCGTTACCGGTAGCCCAACCTGATGAGCGCCCGCTGAGCATCGGGGTAATCAACTCCTGATTTAACTATAACCTGGTAATTCAGCACGGCATCCTGCTTGTTGCCCAGTTTTTCATGCGTTAATCCACGCATATAATAGGCATCCGCCATATCCTGATTCATCTGAATGCAAATAGTAAATGCATGAAGTGCTTCCTTGTATTTTCCGGCATCAAAATTAATCATGCCTACGTTGTAGTATGCATCTGCGTTTTTCTCATCCAGTTCAATTACACGCTTGTAGTCAAGCAATGCTTCCTGCAGTTTTCCCTTTTGCTGAAAATAATAGGCACGTGCAAAGTAGGCTTCTTTGCTTCGTGGCTGAAGTTTAATGGCTGATGTCAAATATTCTTTAGCTGCGCTATGGCCGCGTGCTGTAAGCAAAATGCCCAATTGCATGAGGGCATCATAATCTTTTGCATTTAACTCCAACACCTTTTGAAACGATGCTATGGCACGAACGCTGTCGCCCATTTCTTTCTGATTCATACCGCGTACAAAATAGGCTTGAGTATTTTTTTTATTGGTCGCAATAATATCGTTGAGCAGGGCAATGGATTTAGGATGCTCCTTAACCACATAATACAATTCGGCCAGTTTCATTTTTGCATCTTCAAAATCGGGTTTTAGGCTAATGGCTTTCTGATAGGCCTTTTCGGCATCCAGCGTACGGTTCATGGCATACAGGATGCGAGCTTTTTGAAAATGATACAAAGGATATTCAGGTGCATATTTGATGGCATCATCCATATCGGCCAGTGCCCGATCAAGCAGTTTTTCATCGAAGTAGCGTGTACCTCGCTGATAATACAATTCAGCATCGTCCGGATTTTTCTCAATAGCCTGACTAAGTTCCTGAATGGTAGCCGTAATCTTTTCTACATTAACTTTCGAAGTATTACCTGTTTGTTCATTAGGGCGACAGGCAACTATGAATAGCGATATGCAACTGATAAAAATCAGTTTTAGAATTGTTGTTTTCAAATACATTTGCTTTTTGGACATTTCTACTATAAGTCGCAAAAAACATAAAAATGTTTGCATTGCACTGTAAAAATGTTCAGTTAATAGTTAATACATAGTATGCCGTTTTATCACAAATTAGGAAAAATACCCGCAAAGCGCCACACGCAGTTTCGCAAACCCGATGGCACCCTGTATCAGGAAGAATTAGTATCGACAGAAGGATTTTCGAGTTTATACTCGCTCGTTTATCACACCAATCCGCCTACGCTGGTAAAGGATATTGGCAAAGCACGAGAATTTGGACCGGTAGCTGCACTGGAAAAAAACATGCAGAGCCGCAGCCTACTCACCTTCAATACCGCCCCGCAGGATGATTATCTGCAAAGCAGGGTGTATTTGTTGTTTAACAACGATGTATACCTGGCATCGGCTGCTCCTAAAAAAAGTATGACCGAATACTTTTATAAAAACGCTGACGGAGATGAAGTACTGTTCATACACGAAGGTAGTGGTGTGCTGAAAACCATTTACGGTCAAATACCTTTTGAGTATGGCGATTACCTGGTTATTCCCAGAGGAACTATTTATCAGCTGCATTTTAACAGTGAGAATAACCGCATTTTCATCACTGAAAGTATGTCGCCCGTACGTCCGCCCAAGCGGTATTTAAATCAATACGGGCAGTTACTTGAGCACTCGCCTTACTGCGAGCGTGATATCAAGTTGCCGCAAGATCTTGAAACGTTTGACGTGAAAGATGATTTTCAGGTAATGATCAAAAAGCAAAACTTACTTTATCCGTATACCTATGCCGCACATCCATTCAGCGCTGTAGGCTGGGATGGATTTCAATATCCGTATGGCTTCAGTATTCACAATTACGAACCCATAACCGGCCGTGTGCACATGCCACCTCCGATACATCAAACATTTGAAGGGCATAATTTTGTGATTTGCTCATTTGTGCCCCGCATGTACGATTATCATCCGCTATCCATACCTGCACCATATGCGCACAGCAATGTTGACAGCGATGAAGTGTTGTACTACGTTGATGGCGATTTCATGAGCCGCAAGCATGTGGAGCGCGGTATGATTACATTGCATCCCAAAGGTATTCCGCATGGTCCGCATCCGGGTACAGTCGAAAAATCAATCGGACAAAAAGAAACGAAAGAACTGGCAGTTATGATTGATCCTTTTTATCCGCTGAAGCTGACACAGGCTGCACTGGACATGGAAGATCCGAAATACTATAAGTCGTGGGTGGAATAACACCGCTGAGAAGTCGTAACATATTCATCTAAACACAAATTTTTAAATACGCGTATATATTCAACATGGAAACATTAGAACTTACAAAAAAAGAAACAGGCGCTGATTTTCTTCCGCTCAACGGAACAGATTTTATTGAACTGTGGGTAGGTAATGCCAAGCAGGCAGCCCATTTTTACAAAACTGCATTTGGGTTTCAAAGTCTGGCATATGCAGGACCCGAAACCGGACTGCGCGATCGTGCATCGTATGTACTGAAGCAGGATAAAATACGACTGATACTAACCTCGCCACTTAAAAGCGATAGCCATATAGCCGAGCATCACAGGAAACATGGTGACGGAGTAAAATACCTGGCCTTGTGGGTAAATGATGCCTACGATGCTTTTGAGCAAACTACCAAACGCGGTGCTACTGCCACACTTGAGCCTACAACACTGAAAGATGCAAACGGTGAAGTAAGAATGTGCGGTATAAAAACGTATGGTGAAGTGGAACATTTATTTATTGAGCGCAAAAACTACAACGGTATTTTTATGCCCGGTTATGTGAAGTGGGAAAGCGATTATAATCCGCCACCGGCAGGTCTTTTGTATGTAGACCATTGTGTGGGAAATGTTGGTTGGAACCAAATGAATCCTTGGGTTAAATTTTATGAAGATGTGCTTGGGTTTAAAAACATATTGTCATTTGATGACAAGGATATATCAACGGAATACTCAGCACTGATGAGTAAGGTAATGAGCAATGGAAACGGTTATGTTAAATTTCCGATCAACGAACCTGCGGAAGGAAAGAAAAAATCGCAGGTAGAAGAGTACCTCGATTTTTATGAAGGCGAAGGGGTGCAGCATATTGCTATTGCTACCAAAGATATTATCAGCACCATCCGCAATCTGAAAGCACGGGGTGTTGATTTTTTGCAGGTACCTAAATCATATTACGATGATTTACTTGAACGTGTAGGTCCAATTGAAGAAGACCTTGCACCGCTTCGTGAATTGGGAATTCTGGTTGACCGTGATGATCAGGGATATTTGCTGCAGATATTTACAAAACCTGTAGAAGACAGGCCAACGCTGTTTTTTGAAATCATACAGCGTAAAGGCGCACAAAGTTTCGGCAAAGGCAATTTCAAAGCCTTGTTTGAAGCACTTGAACGTGAGCAGGCAAACAGAGGCAATTTATAACAGGTATCAGACTATAAATAAAAAGGCCCCGCGCTTCGCGCGGGGCCTTTTTATTTATGCCCTTGTGGTACTAGTTATAGGCAGGCAACAAGCCATATTTTTTACCCAACTCAACCTGTGTGTTTAAAAAGTCCTCTGCATATTCCACTTTCACATCTGTTATTTTATCTCCGCTCATAACAGGAACCAGGCGTGGTTGTACAAATCCTTTATAAGGAGCTACATTCAGTTTCTCGAAACGTTCACGCACTTCTTTTAACAACACCTGATCTACTTTTACTCCGTAACCCTCAACCAGTGCTGTTGCTGCTTTGTAGTCACCTTCCGATTTGATGCGTTGTATTTCGCGCAGCAATTCTCCGAACAATGTTCTCAGCTTTTCGTAGTTGTTTACTTTCACATAAGTTTTACCGTCTTTTTTCACCCATTCAATTACGTTTTCGGCTTTGCCTTTTTCATATGCCCAAGCTGCTACCAGCTGTCTGTTACGCATATGTGCTTCTTCCAGGTTTTCACCCAACGGTATGCGTGTAAGCTGAGTAATTAATCCGTTACGTATATAATTATCGTATTCGCATTTGCCAACCTCAAGCGAAGGCATAACTCCGATGTCAACCAATTTTTGATCGTATACGTAATACAGTGCTACCAAATCAGCCCGTGCTTCTTCCAGTGTGCTGGCATAATTTTTCAGTGTCTGATCCGGATCACCAACACCTTTGTTGATTTGGCCCGAAGCATGACCAATCACTTCGTGCATATCAGTATGCAGGTCGCTGGCCAATGCACCGTATTTTGTGTTACGCTCGGTTTCCTCTGCGCTGTAAGCAAACTCCTGCATCATGGGACTTTTTGCACCTACTACATTGTATGAGTGTACAATATTGCCCAGCGATACCGATTTCGAACCGTGTTTCTGACGAATCCAGTTGGCATTCGGTAAATTAATTCCTATAGGTGTTGCCGGTGCGGCATCGCCCGATTCCTGAATAACGGTAATAACTTTTGCCGAAATACCTTTTACCTCCTTCTTCTTGTGCTCAGGCATCAGTGGTGAGTTGTCCTCAAACCATTGTGCATTATCAGCTATAGTTGCAATACGCTTGGTGGCTTCCATATCTTTCATTGAAACCACCGACTCAAATGTACCGCGTTTGCCTATGGCATCTCCGTAAACTTCTATAAATCCGTTTACCACATCAATGCGGCTGTCAACATCAGCTACCCAGGCAATATTGTATTCGTCCCATTTTTTAAGATCGCCTGTTTTGTAATATTCAACCAACAGTGCCAGTGCTTTCTTCTGCTTATCGTTTTCAGCTACGCCTACAGCCTTCTCAAGCCAGTAAACAATACGCTCAATGGCTGCGGTATACATGCCACCCGATTTCCATACTTTTTCTACCACGTTGCCATTTTCTTTAATCATCTTTGAATTAAGCCCCCACGATACGGGCTCAGCTTCGTCTTTTTTCATGCGCGATGCATAATAAGCTTCTACCTCAGCCTGTGTTACTCCTTCATAAAAATTATTGGCCGATGCTTTTACGTTATCAATGCCTGCCGACAAGTCAACAATTTTCGAATCGGTTTTAGGATCGAAAATAACAGGTGTGTATACGGATTTAAACTCGTCAAACGTGCGTCCGTTGAGCGGCAGTGCATCAGCAACTGCCTGTGCTGTTTGCCAGAAATAGTCAGGTGTGCAGCCGGGAGTAAATTTGTTATTGCTGTAGTGGTGGTGAATGCCGTTTGAGAAAAACACACGCTTGGCATACGTCTCCAGCTGTTTCCAATCTTCCGAAGTTTTGTCGCCTGTATAGCCACTGATTATGGCTTCCAGCGTTTTGCGCACGGTCAGGTTGTGTTTATACTTCTGATCGTATATAATGTCGCGGCCCGCATTGGCTGCTTCATATAAATAATACGCCAGTTCTTTTTGCTGCAAAGTAAGTTCGTCAAATCCGGTTACTTCATAGCGCAGTACCTGCAAATCGGCAAATCGATCGCATTCAACCTGAAATCCATTGGCTGAAGGATTGGCAGTACTTTGTTTGTTGTCGCTTTGGCAACTCTGCATTACCAGGGCTGCACCAAGTGCTGTGGTCATCATAAGGTTATTCCATCTCTTTTGCATAGGTTATTCATTAATTGACGTTTTCAAAGCAAGGGTATCGCATCTACATTTCCAAAAACACACTTTCAAATTAACACGCACATTCGGATAAATGTGTATGTTGCACATCCATGAAACCCATCCTATTGAACGTGTGCCATGAATGCAGGTGAACTGAAACGTTTGCTGAACAAGGCCTGCAGGCAGTTTAATCATCCGTCATTTATAAACGATGATCCTGTAAGCATTCCGCACCGGTTTACACACAAACAGGATATTGAAATTACAGGATTGTTTTCATCGGTACTGGCCTGGGGCAACCGCACAACCATTATTAGAAAATGTACGGAACTGATACAGCGCATGGATGGTGCACCTTACCAGTTTATCACCCAACACAGCGAGACCGATTTGAAAGCACTTGTGGGTTTCAAACACCGCACATTCAACGATACCGATTTGCTTTATTTCGTTGCTTTTCTGCACTACTGGTATTCAAAAAACAATAGCCTGGAAACTGCATTCAGCCGGGGATTGAAAAAACAGGATGACAACACGGGCAATGCCCTCAATCATTTTCGTCAGGTATTTTTCAGCCTGCCCCACGTGCCTCAACGCACATTCAAACATATTTCAAGCCCTGTGCAGAAATCGGCCTGCAAACGACTGAACATGTACCTGCGCTGGATGGTGCGACAGGACAACAACGGAGTTGATTTCGGAATATGGAAAACCATAAAACCCGCACAACTCATTTGCCCGCTGGATGTGCATGTAGAACGGGTAGCTAAACAACTGGGATTGCTTACACGAAAACAACCCGATTGGCAGGCAGCGGTAGAATTAACAAATGCCTTGCGAACGCTGGATGCTGATGACCCCGTGAAATATGATTTTGCATTGTTCGGGCTGGGAGTAATTCAAAAACAACGACTAAAATAAATACATTCGATTCATGAATTTTAAAAAGCTGACTCTGCTCGATTGTATCATGCTCATCATGGGAAGTATGATAGGTTCGGGAATATTTATTGTACCTGCAGCCATGAGCCGCGACCTGCAATCTCCCCTGCTGCTGCTGGCAGCCTGGGCCGTTACTGCATTGCTTACCTGGTTTGCTGCGCTGAGTTACGGAGAACTTTCGGCCATGATGCCTAAAGCCGGTGGACAATATGTATATCTGCGCGAAGCCTACAATAAACTTATCGGATTTTTATATGGCTGGACTCTTTTTACCGTCATTCAAACAGGTACCATTGCGGCCGTTGCTGTTGCATTTGCCAAATTCAGCGGAGTATTTTTTGATACCATCAGCGATAAACATATTCTTTTTTATGTCGGAAACATTTCATTAAGTACTCAGCAACTAACTGCCATTTCCATTGTATGGTTGCTTACACTAAGCAACTTCGGCAGTGTAAAGCAAGGCGCATGGATTCAGAATGTATTTACATTTACCAAAATAGGTGCCGTGGTTTTTTTGATTGCAGCAGGTACATGGTATGCCATTAATCATTCTAATCACTCCATTGAATGGAGCTTCAGCAACGCTTACACAGGATATGATTTCTGGGGCATATTTTGTGTGGCGCTGGTTGGTTCTATTTTTTCATCCGATGCTTGGAATAATGTAACATTTACCGGAGGCGAAATTGAAAAACCCGCACGCACACTTCCCCTGTCGCTGATGAGTGGAACCGGTATTGTGCTGCTCATTTACTTTTTCATTAACTGGGTTTACATCAAAGCCATTCCATTTACCGATATACAAAATGCTGCTTCCGACAGGGTAGGTACTTTGCTGCTTCAAACCGTACTGGGCAATACCGGCATGTATATCATGGCCCTGTTCATCATGATTTCAACATTTGGCTGCATCAACGGGCTTACACTTTCTGGTGCACGCGTGTATTATGCAATGGCTCATGATGGATTGTTTTTTAAGCAGGCTAAAAAACTAAACGGCAAGCACTCTCCGCAGTTTGCATTGACCATTCAGGCCATTTGGACCAGCCTGCTCACGCTGTCGGGTTCGTATGGCGATTTGCTGGATTATGTCGTGTTTGCCGTACTGCTGTTCTATATTCTTACGGTAGGTGCTGTATTTGTACTGCGCTATAAACAACCGCTTACCAACCGTCCTTACCGCGTGTGGGGCTATCCGGTAATTCCACTGCTGTATATAGTGACTGCTACATTTATTTGTGTAAACTTGTTGCTGTATAAGCCTGAATACACGTATCCCGGTTTAAAAATTGTGCTGCTTGGCATTCCGGTTTATTACCTCATCAATCTGAAATCGAAAGAACATGCAAAGTAAAGCCGATACTATTGAGCACTACCTGAACGGATTGGATGATGAACGCAAGACGGTGGTTGCTGACCTTCATCAACGTATCATTGAAGTGTTGCCAAAAGGATTTGAGCCCACTATGCAATATGGCATGATAAGCTATGTGGTTCCGCACAGTTTATATCCGGCAGGCTATCACTGCAAACCAAGTGAACCTTTACCGTTTGCATCACTTGCTTCACAAAAAAATTCAATCAATATCTACCACATGGGCCTGTATGCTGATGACCAACTGATGCGCTGGTTTACCACAGAATATGCGAAAAGATATACCGCAAAACCTGATATGGGAAAAAGCTGTGTCCGGTTTAAAAAAATACATCAGATTCCTGTTGAGTTAATCGTGGAATTATTTTCGAAAATGCAGGTGAAGGACTGGATAATATTGTACGAAAAAAATATAAAACGCTGAACGTGTAAAATTTTCCGTACCAAACGTAATTCTGTAAAAAACTCAATAGCATTGCATCATGAGGTTCGGTTTTATAGTATTGATATTTTTCTGCTCCTACCTGCAGGCTCAGGTAGCAACTACCGAACGCAGCTTATTTAGCGTGGGGCTAAGCGCTCACCGCGGATTCATTTTTGCCCACAGTCAGGATGTTCAAAATACAGCCGGTTCTTACCCGTGGGGAATTCAGCTGGATTTAAACTGGCACAAGCGCAATCAAAAAACATGGGATGAATGTTACTGCTATCCGCGTACCGGTTTTCAAATTCAATATTTTAATTACGACAATGCCATACTTGGCCAAAGTGTTCATGTCAATGCATATATCGAACCCTATTTCAATTTCAGGCAACGCTTTCAACTGTCACTGAAAGGAATGGCAGGTGCAGCATATCTTACCAATCCGTTTCATCCGCAGCGTAATCCAACCAACATGTCGTACAGCCTGCCTGTAAGTGGTTTTGTAGCGCTTGCACTGGGTGCACATGCCCGCATGAGCAACCGAATGATGATTCATGCCTATGCCAATTACAACCACATTTCAAATGGTGGCATAAAAGATCCGAATAAAGGCATTAACTGGCCTACAGTTTCACTGGGTTTTGATTACGCACTGGAGGATATTCAATTTCCGCAGCGCGAAAAAACAAACAATAAAAACTTTAAACACAAACCGCTGCGCTATGATGTCGGTACGTACATTTCGAGCAAAACCGTAAAAGCAGGCGAAAAAGCACGCTGGCCTATCTATGGCTTTTTTGCATCGGCCTCTAAACAGGTGAGCATGATAAATGCATTGAGTGCCGGTACCGAAATTTGGGCAGATCATGCATTGGAAGAACGATTAAAACGCGACCTTTCTGACGACAGTTATATAAGGTCGGGTGTGTACATAGGAAATGAATTTTTAATGGGTCGCTTTATTCTTTCACAGCACATAGGTTTGTATTTGTATAGTCCTACCACCTATTTTGATGCCTTGTATCAGCGCTATGGACTGCTTTACCGTGCTACCAAACATTCAGGCGTAGGAGTAAATGTGCTGGCGCACCGCCAAGTGGCCAATTTCTTAGATTTCAGGTATGCGTATACGTTTTAATCAGGTATAAATTGCATCTGATATCACTGCACAAACCAATTCAAATAAATACCGGCATAGCATAAAAAAAGCTGAACCTTTCGATTCAGCTTTTTTGACATATAAATATAAAACGTTTACTGACCCTGACCCAGCGAGTAAGCTGCTTTACCGTCAAAGTTGTACAGGTTTTCTGTTTTCACCACATCGATATTCAGAGATTCGGCTGTTTGCAGCAAATGAACAATATCGGCTTTGGTAATGGAATTACCGCTTGCAGGTTTAAAACGGCAGCGCCAGTGATCAGTACAGAAAGTTTCTTCAAAACCTTCAGGCCACACCTTAATACCTCTATTGGTAATCATGCTTATTTTTACCTGATCGTTGTTCAGTTGTTGCATAATTTTACCTATTTCATTGGCATCGGTTCCGTGCCAGTGCACGAACAGGTCAACGCCCTCCAGTTCTTTTTTACGCATAGGTTTACGTGTGTACTTAGGCAAATTCATAGGCTTGTTACCTGTGTACGAAACTGTTTTGAATTTAGCCGGGTTCTTGCCCAAATTAGCAATAACTGCATCAGCAAATTCTTTGGTTCCTACCTTCTGCGTACTTACTCCCTCTTTGTAAATATCATACGTATGTATTCCGTCTTCGATGGTTTTTAACCAGGCATTTTGCACCTTTTCGGCAACACCACTTTGGCCAATATGATTCAGCATCATAATGGCACCCTGAAGCAAACCTGACGGATTCGCCATATTTTGTCCGGCCCTGCGTGGTGCCGAACCGTGAATGGCTTCAAACATGGCACATGTTTCACCAATATTGGCAGAGCCTGCCAAACCAACTGAGCCTGCAATTTGCGCAGCCACATCACTCAATACATCGCCATACAGATTTGGCATAACAATCACATCAAATGCTTCCGGTGTATCGGCCATTTTAGCGGCACCTATATCAATAATCCAGTGCTCGTTTTCAATTTCCGGATACTCTTTTGCTATTTCATCAAATACCTGGTGAAATAAGCCATCGGTTTGTTTCATGATATTGTCTTTGGTAAAGCAGGTTACCTTTTTGCGGCCATATGCTTTGGCATACTCAAATGCATAACGTACTATTTTTTCGCAACCGGGGCGGCTTATCAGCTTAAGACACTGTACTACCTCATCGGTTTGCTGATGCTCAATACCGGCATACAAATCTTCTTCATTCTCACGCACAATAACTACATCCATTACCGGATGCTTGGTGGCTACGTACGGATGCAAACTCATGCACGGACGCACATTGGAATAAAGACCTAAAAATTTACGTGTAGTTACGTTCAGGCTTTTGTATCCACCGCCCTGAGGTGTGGTAATAGGCGCTTTTAAAAATACTTTATTGCGTCTGATAATATCCCACGACTCTTTAGCTATACCGGCCGTGTTTCCTGCCAGGTATACCTTCTCTCCTACTTCTATTTCATCAATTTCAATGCCGGCTCCCGCGGCCATGATAATGCGTAACGTGGCATCCATAATTTCCGGTCCTATGCCATCGCCCTTTGCTACTGTAATACGTTGTGTCATTTCTTCTGTTAATTTAATTGGTTAATAACCCGTTCAAGGGTAGTGCAAGTATAGTTTTTTGAGTGTAAATGCAGAACCCATGTTGGAATAAAATTTCCCGCATGGGTTGTAACAGCCATACCTGAGGCAAATCTGCTATCAGGCTAATATGGCGGCTTTGGTGGCCTGCAGTATTGCCTCGGCTGCTTCCTGCGAATACGATTCGCTGTAAACACGCAATACAGGTTCTGTACCACTGGCACGAATCATTACCCATTCCTTCGCTGAAGCTTCGGAGGTACTAAGGTGAAATTTAAATCCATCCAGATCTTCTACTTTTTCAATTTTGTAATCGCCAAAAGCAGTGTATTTGCCTGCTTTGCAGTTTTCCAATACACGTTGTTTGATTTCTTCAGTGATGTGTAAATCAATACGGCCCATGGCAAATTTGCCCACCACATCATATACTTCCTGTATCAGTTCATCCAGGCTTTTGCCTGTTTTGGCCATAAACTCCCACAGGGTCAATCCAATCCAGATGCCATCACGCTCAGGAATAAATCCTTTGATGGCAATGCCTCCGCTTTCTTCGCCACCTACTAACACGTTTTCGGTAACCATTTTTTCGCAAATGTATTTAAACCCGATTTTGGTAATTTCAATATCCAAGCCGTAGGCTTTAGCCAATTGGGTAATTTTTGATGTGGCGCTAAATGTGGTAATCACTTTACCGCTCATGCCTTTGTATTTGTGTAAATAATGAACGAGCAATAAAATGATGTGGTGCGAGTCCACAAATTCACCTTTTTTATTGTACAGGCCAATGCGGTCGGCATCACCATCAGTTACCAGGCCGCAGTCAATATCTTCGCTTATTTTGATGAGCTCACTGAACTCGGCTAAGTTTTTATGAATAGGCTCGGGTGCTTGTCCGTCAAATCCGGGGTTGTGTTCGCAATGCAATAAGGTAATATCAGGAAACAACCTGCGCATGGCATTTTGCCCGGCACCATACATGGCATCGTAGGCAAATTCCATTCCGCTGTTTTTAATGGCTTCCAAATCAAATTTGCTTTCCACTTCCTGCACATACATGGTTTCCAAATCAACATAACTAATCATTCCCGATTGCTCCAGTTCATCAATGGATGCGAGATTTAACGCTACCGAATCGGGAATCAGTTTCTCCACTGCATCAATCACAGCGGGGCTTGACGGACCACCATAGTGAGCCTTCAGTTTATATCCATTGTAGGCAGGCGGATTGTGACTGGCAGTTATAATAATGCCCAATGCTGCTCCTTCTTTCACAGCGCCAAGGCTAATCATGGGAGTGCTCACAAAGCCTTTAGCCATTTTTACTTTTATGCCATTGGCACACATGATTTGTGCCACTGTATTGGCAAATAACTCACCGGCAAAGCGGCAGTCGTGGCCCAGCACTACCAGTTTGTTATCAGCATGGTGTTGCTTGATGTATTCTGCAGTTCCCTGCGCTACACGTTTTACATTATCTACGGTAAATTCAGCGGCAATAATTCCGCGCCATCCATCTGTTCCGAATTTAATTGGGTACATATCTTTTTATTAAAGGTGCGCGAAAATAGGGTATTTACTACGAGTAAAAAACATAGCATTACAGATAGCTTACCCGTTCACGCGGACAGCCTGCCCCGACTTTTCGGGGTGCCGTCCGTGTGCAGTAAAAGCCGTTGTCGCGGACGTGTCGCCCGTTGTCGCGGACGTGTCATCCGTGACAACACCCGTTCACGCGGACAGCCTGCCCCGACTTTTCGGGGTGCCGTCCGTGTGCAGTAAAAACAAAATACGCAGTAAAAGTAAAACCTAAAACTACGCAAGGCCATTAAGGTATTACTTGGTGGGGTTGATTTCTTATAAAGTTTTATATTTGAGTATGTCCGATTTTTTGAAAGTCAACCGCAACATTATATGTTAAGTTCTGCCAGCGATGAATCTCCGATTAAAGTATTACCTTTAAGATAAGCTTATGGGAAATTTAACTATGTTAGAAAATATAAAGACACACGGACGGCACGTCCGCGTGAACGGATATACTGCTTTTGTTACCGCTGGATCACTAACTATGATAACAGACGGTATCGCGGGGGACTTTGAAGATGAATATGATATGGCTCAATCATTCGTTGGTGGAGGATTAAGTGGATTAGTGGGCAAAAACATCAATAAAAAAATAACCGGTGGCCCCAAAACATTTTGGGATAAATGGTACGGAAAAGGGATTGCCTTTGGCAACGAGAGTGAGACATGGTTTTCAGAATTGGTTTGCACATCATATTGTTAAGCCGCAACCGGCATTTTTGATGCTAGATAAAGAAGTCCATTTTATACCCCGTTTATTCCATTAAGTAATCAATATACTTTATGGTAAATCGAATATTAATTGCAAATCTTTTCTTTTTATTAATTGGCTGCCGAAGTCAAGAAAAGCACATTTTTAAATACGATGAAACTGGATTTACATATAAGAATAAATTAACATACACTGGACAGATTAACTTAAACGGATTTTATTACACCAAATACAAGGACAGCGGATTTGGCATCTATATGTTTTTTAGCGATGGTTATGTGTGTAGCTTTGGCTCTCATAGTTTAGATTCTATTTCCAATAATATTGAACGTATTAGGGGTATTCCTTATTTTTGGGGAGCATATATCATAGAAGACGATAACCTTAAAATTCAAAACATTAATTCTAATGCCGGCATCTTCGAAAAATTCAGGATTTATGAAGAAACAGGTTTGATTTTAAATGATACGACCATACATATGATGTACAAAAAATATCCAGAAAACACGTATTATGTCATAGAATTAAACCAGCGTTATCAATTTATGAAACTTGATAGTATACCTTCATCTGAAAATGTGTTAATGAAATGTAAAACGTGTAAATAATCATGAAGACACTATCCAAATTTTATTTGCTACTCCTGTATTACTTTTTATTAAACGTGCAAAATGCCAGTTCGCAATTATCTTCATATAGTCAATCCAATTTAGATACAATAGCTATTTGTTTACCAAATATAAGAATTGAAAATTGTACAAAAAACCAAGAATCAAAGGATTCGGCATTGTGCCGGGCTCTCAATAAAACGATACTTAATGAGATAAACCATATACTAGGAGATAAGTATATATTGGTTCAACTCGCTCACACAAACGAAGTAGATGTGTTCAAGCAAGAAATGGATACATCATTACATAGGAAGCAGTCCTTAGGTAAAAAGAAGAAGCAACAACAAGGAGTCTACTCATACACAAACAAACTACCAGTTGCGAATAGATACATTTTAGTTACAACTTTTGATGGCATATATGATAGCAATACAGAATATACAGCGCCTTTAGAGCGAAGTGTGAGAATAAGTCAGCTAACAGGGAACAGTATGCTCGCCATTCCTTTGAATTCATCAAGTGGAACACGTATTAATTTGTCGATATTCCTACTTGATAATGAGACACAGCATGTATTGTATACAAATGAATATCAATTGAATAGCGATTCACGTAATCTTGAGTTAATCAAGGGCAAACTTTATAAACTTTTAAAACCTGTGTATTATTACAAAAAGCAATGAAAGGATTAGCTTGAAATTACAGGAGTGGCAGGAGCACCCCCCCCCCCCCGCTGCCGCGCGACACCTGTCGCGTGGTATTTCGCATGCTAAATCTCCCCGTTCACGCGGAGGTGCCGTCCGTGTGCAGTAAAAACAAAATACTCGTTTTAAACGCACAAATAAACCGGGCCAACCTTATTTTCAATTTGGTTCGGGAGGAATTTGGTAAATTTATTAATTTGTAAACGATTGTAAATAGAATGAAAACTATGACCTTAATATATATTTTTATGCTCAACGCAATTCTATCATTATTTGCATTTACAGGCTGCACCAAAGATAAAGTAGTCCAAAAGGATGATGTATTATCAATACCTAAAACCCCTTATAGCGGTAATCAGTTGAAAATTGATGGATATTATTATGATTTATACAATAATAAAATCAATACTGTGCGTCTGTTTTATAGGAATGGAGTGGTAATGGACTTTAGCAGTATTGGTGATAATATTGTTGAAGTTGAAAAAAATCTAAAGGACAGTTCTCTATGGGAAAAAATAAAAGGAATGAAATTTATGTGGGGTGTTTTTTTTATTGACGGAAATCAGATTAAAATTGAACAATGGGGGACTTCGAGCGGTGGTCCATTACGAGCATACGTAAAATCTGGGACAGTACTAAATGATACAACCTATAATATTAATGAAATATACCGTATGCAAAATGGACAAAAAACAGAGATATCATCTATAAACGAAACTTATTATTACCGGCACTTCACACCTAAACCTGATAGTACAAACACATTTATTCCTTAAAGCATGCGATTTTATATTTTTTTACTTGCGCTACTTTTAGCTTTTGCGTTACCCGTTCACGCGGACGTGCCGTCCGTGTGCAGTAAAACAAAATACCCACCCGTTGTCGCGGACGTGTCATCCGTGACAACACCCGTTCACGCGGACAGCCTGCCCCGACTTTTCGGGGTGCCGTCCGTGTACAGTAAAACAAAATACCCACCCGTTGTCGCGGACGTGTCATCCGTGACAACACCCGTTCACGCGGACAGCCTGCCCCGACTTTTCGGGGTGCCGTCCGTGTGCAGTAAAAACAAAATACGCAGTAAAAGTAAAACCTAAAACTACGCAAGGCCATTAAGGTATTACTTGGTGGGGTTGATTTCTTATAAAGTTTTATATTTGAGTATGTCCGAATTTTTGAAAGTCAACCGCAACATTATAGGTTAAGTTCTGCTAGCGATGAATCACCTATTAAAGTATTACCTTTAAGATAAGCTTATGGGAAATTTAACTATGTTAGAAAATATAAAGACACACGGACGGCACGTCCGCGTGAACGGGCGTTTACGCGGTCAGGAATTCCCCCGTTCACGCGGTCAGATAGCTATCGAGCACGTCCGCGACAGCGAGAGTAACATAGCCTTACAGATAGATTCGTCTCTTACATTCCATAAAAAAAGCACAGCATAATGCTGTGCTTTTTTGTATCTATATCATTCGTTTCTAAACAAACGCATTGATTCCAGTTACATCCATACCTGTTATAAGCAGGTGAATATCGTGCGTACCTTCATAAGTCACTACCGATTCAAGGTTCATCATGTGGCGCATAATGCTGTAATCGCCTGTAATGCCCATGCCGCCCAGCATTTGACGTGCATTGCGTGCTACGGTTAATGCCATATCCACATTGTTGCGTTTGGCCATACTGATTTGTGCAGGTGTAGCTCTTCCTTCATTCATCAACACACCCACGCGCCAGGTCAGCAATTGTGCTTTGGTAATTTCGGTAAGCATTTCAGCCAGTTTCTTTTGCTGCAATTGAAAGCCTGCAATGGGTTTTCCAAACTGCTCGCGCTCCAGTGCATAGCGCAATGCGGTGTCGTAGCAATCCATAGCTGCACCCAATGCGCCCCAGCTGATGCCGTAGCGGGCAGAGTTAAGACAAGTAAGTGGTCCTTTCAGCCCTTTTACATTCGGGAAAATATTTTCTTTAGGAACTTTTACATCGTTAAACACCAGCTCGCCAGTGGCGCTGGCACGCAGGCTCCACTTGTTGTGCGTTTCGGGTGTGGTAAATCCATCCATGCCGCGTTCTACTACTATGCCCTGAATTTCGCCTTGTTCATTTTTTGCCCATACCACAGCCACATCTGCAAACGGAGAATTGGAAATCCACATTTTGGCACCGTTCAATATAACATGTTTGCCATCGCCTGCATCGCGAAAATTGGTGGTCATGCCGGCAGGGTTTGAACCGTGGTTTGGTTCAGTTAAACCGAAGCAACCCAGCCATTCGCCTTTAGCCAGTTTGGGTAAATATTTTTTGCGCTGCTCTTCGCTTCCGAATTTGTAAATAGGATACATCACCAGCGAACCTTGTACGGATGCTGTAGAACGCACTCCTGAATCGCAGCGCTCCAACTCCTGCATCATTAATCCGTAGGTAATATAATCCAATCCGCCACAACCGTATTCAACCGGCAATTGAGGACCAAAACAGCCCAGTTCACCCAGTTCTTTTACAATATGGTAAGGAAATTTGGCCTGCTGATTGGCATCTTCAATAATGGGCGATAATTCTTTCTTCACATACTCACGTACCATTGAGCGAATCATTTTGTGCTCATCGGTAAGTAGTTCATCCATCAGGTAATAATCAGGATGATTGTATAAATCGGGCTTGTTGGCGCGGTGAAAAGCTTCTTTTGTATTCGTTGTCATACGTCTGAATAATTGCTGCGAAAGTAGTTTATTTGAATGGCTTAAAAAAATGAACAAATGAAGTATCAGTCAGGTTTGCAAGGTGTAGAGTTTTACGCCTTTCACGGGGTGTATGACGAAGAACAAAAAACAGGGGGCCTGTTTCGTGTTGATTTGATGGTTACCGTACTGCATCAATCCGATTTTGAACGCCTTAGCACATTGATAAACTACGAAACACTTTACGCTATAGCGGATGAAGAAATGCAAAAAACCACTCCGCTTATTGAAACAGTGGCTCACCGCATAGTGCTTGCCGTACGCAATAAATTACCTGAATGTGACGAAATACGTGTTTCTATTCAAAAACCGCATGCAGCAGGTTTGCTAAACTCGGGTTGTGCCGTGGTGGAAATTAAGTGGCAGAAGGGATAGGAGAAGTGAGAGAAGGGAGATGAGAGAAGCGAGAAGCGAGAGATGAGAAGCGAGATGCGAGAGAAGAGACGGGAGACGGGAGACGGGAGATGTGTGAGGTGAGACAAGAGAATTGAGGGAATATGAAAGAGGTAAGATATTTGGGGGAATTTAGCCTACAGTCGTATTGAATGTTGTTTCTGTATGTAGTGTTTAAAAATTTCAGCAGGTTATTACCCAACCCATAACTCACAACCCACAACCCACAACTCACAACCCACAACTCACAACCCTCAACTCACAACCCTCAACCCACAACTCACAACCCTCAACTCCCAACCCTCAAACCACATTCACTTCCGGTACAATATCAACGCCAAATTTTTCTTTCACACTGATCTGAATCTGTTGGGCAAGGTCTAATATTTCCTGACCGGTAGCGTTGCCATAATTTACCAGCACCAGCGCCTGATCTTTGTGCGAACCGGTATGCCCTACTACCTTGCCTTTCCATCCGCACTGCTCAATGAGCCAGCCTGCAGCCAGTTTCACTTTGTCTTTGCCTGCGGGGTACGCTACCAGTTCGGGAAAATTTGCTTTCAGCTGTTCGTATTGCTGCACGTCAATTTCCGGATTTTTAAAAAAGCTTCCGGCATTGCCCAACATTTTGGGGTCGGGTAGTTTGCTGCTGCGAATGGCAATAACAGCATCGCTAATGGCCTTTATGCTCAGTTCATTTACCTGCATTTTCTCCAGCGTTTGCTGTATGGCACCGTATGTGGTATTAAACAGCGGCTTTTTGTTCAACTTAAATGTAACGGAGGCAATAATGTATTTTCCTTTTGCTTCGTGCTTGAATATGCTTTCGCGGTAACCAAACTTACATTCATCGTTGGTAAATTTTTTGATTTCGCCTGTAGCTATTTCAACTGCTTCCAGCGAATCGAAGGTATGTTTCAGTTCTACTCCGTATGCTCCGATATTTTGCATAGGTGCTGCACCTACATAACCCGGTATTAGCGATAAATTTTCAAGCCCGGCAAAGTTGCGTTCAACGCACCACAATACGAATTTATGCCACACCTCACCGGCCATACTTTTTATCCATACGTGTTCATCGTTTTCATGCATTACCTGTATACCTTTCAGGTTCACATGTATCACCATTCCGTTGAAATGATCAGTCAGCAGCAGATTGCTGCCACCACCCAGTATCAACAGTTTACGCTCATTCAGGTTAAATGCCTGACAAAGTATTTGCAATTCTTCCAGCGTATCAACGGATACAAATTCTTTGGCATTTACGTCTATACCAAACGTGTTGTACTGTTTTAGTGATATGTTTTGCTGTATATTCACCGGTGGCAATTAACACAATCAGTTTTAAAATGCAATATACATATGTATGTGTGTAAGTACAGGGTGTATAAATCTGCTAATGCAGCAATTCTTAATTAAGTTTGTGGGGTGATAGTATTCCGCACATTGCTTTACCGGATGGTGTGGGCTTATCTGCTTTTGTTTGCAGGAAGGCTTGTTTTTTTTACCTTTAATTATGAGTATTTCAGCATCTATCCGTTTGCCGATGTAATTCAGGTTTTCTGGAACGGTATGCGGTTTGATACGACCACACTGGTTTACACCAACGGCATCATCTGGCTGCTTACCCTGTGGCCGGGCGAATGGAAATTTTCCAAAACTGCACACCGCATTACGCTGATACTTTTTGTGGCGATGAACAGCTTTATTCTGCTGCTCAACCTTATTGATTCGGGCTACTTCCCTTTCAGCGGCAAACGCTCGGGCATGGAATTCTGGAGCATTCAGGGCGACTCTGCCGGCATGATATGGGTTTATATAAAAACGTACTGGCACCTTTTCATCATCTGGCTTTCGCTCACTGCAGCTGCAGCATACTACTACCCTGCCCTCGAATACTCAGCTGCCGGTAGCAAATTACGTGAGTGGTCGGTACTATTTATTTTTACAGCGCTGATGGTTATAGGCGCACGCGGAACGCTGCGTTTAAAACCGCTCAATCCGGCTGATGCCATCCGTTACACACATGCCGATTTGGTTCCTGTTGCTTTAAACACTCCTTTTCAAATGCTTTTTACATGGCAGCAAACTTCAGCCGAGCTGGTTACCTACTTCGATGAACGTATAGCCGATCAGTATTACTCACCGGTGCATACAGATACGGCAGCACCACGCACCAACCTCCGCAATTATATAATCATTGTAGTAGAAAGCCTGGGTAAGGAATATGTTGGTTTTTACAATCAGGGAAAAGGCTACACTCCGTTTTTGGATTCGCTGTGTGCACACAGCCGTGTATACCTGCATGCGTATGCCAACGGCAAACGTTCAGTAGAAGGCTTGCCCGCCATACTGGCCTCCATGCCGCCCTGGCTCGACCGCGATTATATGAGCAGTATGTATATTTCAAACAAATTGGATGGCATTGCTGCGCACCTCATCAAAAAAGGTTACGATGCCTCATTTTATCACGGAGGGAAAAACGGAACCATGAGTTTTGATAACCTCATTGCACGTACAGGTGGAAGTTATTTCGGCAAAAATGAATACACCGGCAACAGCCTGACGGATGACGATGACCACTGGGGCATTTATGATAAACCTTACATGGCATACTGGCTGCGCGAATTGTCTGCCAAAAAACAACCCTTTTACAGTACGCTGTTTACCTTGTCATCGCATCATCCTTACGAATTGCCTGCTCACGAAAAATTCAAATACCGCGAAGGTGAATTGCCTATTCATAAAACAATACAATATACAGACGATGCCCTGCGACAGTTTTTTGCCGAAGCACGCAAGCAACCGTGGTTTGACAATACCACATTTATACTTACTGCCGATCACACAGCCGAGAGCAACAGCGATTACTACCGCACATCGGCCGGCAAGTATGAAATTCCGCTCATCGTGTACCATCAGGGAATTGAACCCGATACCATTCACCACACCACACAGCAGCTCGACATTATGCCGATGATTCTGAACGATGCGCGCATACATCCGTATTTTGCATTTGGCAAAAGTGATACGATAAACACATTTGCCATGCAGTATGCTGACCGCATGTATCAGCTCATACAATGGCCGTATGTGTATCAGTTCAGCAACGGAAAAGGATTGGGTTTTTACCGCCTTACAGACGATTCGCTGATGCAGTATAACGTGCTTAACAAAAAATATAAACCGGTGCAGCTGCACATGGATTCAATGACTAAATGCATCATTCAGCAATACAACAAACGGCTGATTTCAAATTCTACCTACATTCAGTAGCCCAGTGTTTTTCTGATTTTTGCAGGCAATTTCCCGGCCACCTTTTCATACGAATGATCTATGAGTGAATACATCAGTGTATCGGAAACATCTTCATTGAAGTGAACGGTGTTCCAGTGCATTTTATTCATATGGTAACCGGGTTGAACGGCACTATGCCGGTTGCGCAACTCAAGTGCGTAAGCCGGGTCACATTTTAAGTTGCACCTGTCGGGTTGGCTGAGCGAAATAGCTGCAAACATTTTGCCGGCTACTTTAAATACCAGTGTATCGTTATCGAACGGAAACGATTCGGTAACTTCTTTTTTCGATAAACAGTAACTGCGAAGTTCTTCTATGTTCAAGGAAGTTTGACAATTTTATATCCCAGCGTAAAAATAAGTTGCCTGCTTCCGGTGGTATAATCTTTCGGGTTGGTAGTTAACAATCGGGCGCGGGTTGAACTCACATCGCCAATGGTCATGTCGTAGCGTATGTCGAAGCAAAATTTACCTAAATCTACACCTCCGCCAAATTGCAGCCCAAGCACCGATGTATTGAAATAATCTTTGGAAAAACCGGGGTCGTTGTAGCCTCCTATTTTTTCCTGAGCAGCAGTAAGCAGTTGCATAAACGATGGGCCTGCATTAACGCGCACAATATCAAACAGACTCCAGCCCAGCATCAGGTTTATGTCTATATAATTCAGTTTATTGATAAAATTTCCGTTGGGTGTTTCAAATGCTCCGTTTCGCTGACTGAACATTATTTCGGGTTGAGCAAACCATCCCAGCAATCCGGCACGTGCAAACACACCACCGGTAAATCCGGTTTGCACCACACCTTCGTTTATATTGGCCACCTTGGTCGAGTGTGTTCCGCGGTTAGCCCCTGCCCTTGCACCAAAACTAAAACTTTGTGCGTGGCTTAAAGCCGGCCATGTAGCTGCAACGAAAAGCAAAGTATAAATTGTGTTTCTCATATTATATTCAAATTAAACGCTTTTAGCGGTAAGTACACGACCTGTCATTTCGTGTGGCGGATGTATACCCATCAACGTGAGCAAGGTAGGTGCAATATCGGCCAGGCGACCATCCTGTATGGTATGTTGTTTATGCGGCTCAACCAATACGCATGGAACTTTATTGGTGGTGTGCGCAGTGTTGGGTGAGTTGTCTTCTTCATTAATCATATACTCGCCATTGCCGTGGTCAGCTGTTATCAGTAACGTGTATCCATGCTGTAATGCAACCGGAACAATTTTGCTTACGCACGCATCTACTGTTTCTATGGCTTTTATTTCAGCAGTCAGTATACCTGTGTGTCCAACCATATCGGGGTTGGCAAAATTCACGCATATAAAATCAGCCTCTGCTTTATTCAGTTCATTCAGTGCAAATGTGCACACCTGTTCTGCACTCATTTCTGGTTGCAGGTCGTAAGTGGCTACCTTAGGCGAAGGTGCCATGTAGCGTGTTTCGCCAATGAAAGGTGTTTCGCGTCCTCCGCTGAAAAAGAATGTAACGTGCGGATACTTTTCTGTTTCGGCAATGCGCACCTGTGTTTTACCCTCGCGCTCCAGCACTTCGCCCATCGTATTGTTCAGTTCTATTTCAGGAAAAACGACATGTACTCCGTTAAATGTTTTATCGTACTCGGTCAGGGTTACATAATGCAAATCCAATTTGTGCATGTTGTATTCATGAAAGTCTTGCTGGGTTAACGCCATAGTTATTTCGCGCCCCCTGTCGGTTCTAAAATTGAAATTGATAACTACATCGCCTGGTTCAATGCATGCAACCGGATTATTATTTTCGGTAATTATAATCGGTTTTAAAAATTCATCGGTTTCATGTTGGTCATATCGGTTTTGTATGGCCGAAACAATATCTGTTGTGTGTTCGCCCTGCGCATTCACCAGCGCATCGTAAGCCAGTTTAATTCTTTCCCAGCGCTTATCTCTGTCCATGGCGTAGTACCTGCCGGTAACCGATGCCAGTTTGCCTCCGGTTGTATTCAATACCTGCATAAGGTCGGTGATGTATTGCTTCCCTCCTTTGGGGTCGGTATCGCGGCCATCGGTAAATGCGTGAACATAAAACGGTGTATTATTTTTTTGCCTGATGAGTTCGCATAAACCAAACACATGCTCAATGGATGAATGCACACCACCATCGCTGACCAGTCCCATGAGGTGAATATTTTTATTGTGTGTGCGCGCGTAGTTCAGTGCATCGTTCAGGGTTTGGTTATTCATTACATCGCCATCGCGAAATGCTTTATTGATAAGCACCAGCTGCTGGTAAACCACTCGCCCTGCTCCTATATTCATGTGGCCTACTTCGGAGTTGCCCATTTGCCCTGCGGGCAAGCCCACATCTTCGCCTGATGTGATGAGCTCGCACGATGGATAATTCGCCACAAGTGAGTCAAAAAATGGTTTTTTTGCCAGTTGAATAGCATTGCCACGGTATGGCTTGCCATTGCCCCAGCCATCTAAAATAAGCAGTATTGCTTTTTGGTACATGGCACAAAAATAATTACAAACTCCTCTAAAAATAGTATTTTGCTGGCATAATTATTGGAGATACAAGCACATCATGCTAAAATTAAAACTTCCATTGCTGTTTGTGGCACTTACAGGTATGTTCGCGGTGTGGGCAGATACGTTTGATGACGTAGCCAACGCACTTAAATCAGGAAATGCCAAAGAAGTAGCCCAGTTCTTTAACACCAACGTTGCACTGACCATATTAACTGAAGAAGGCATATACAGCAAGCCTCAGGCAGAAGTTATGCTACGCAATTTCTTTACCCAGCGCCCGCCTAAAAATGTAACCATTCAACACCGCGGCTCATCTGCACAGGGAGCCCGCTACGCGGTGGCCGTTTACGAATGCAGCGAAGGCCGCTACCGTGCTTACATTTTTATGAAAAATGCCGGAAACGGTATGCTTATTCACGAATTGCGCATTGAGAAAGATTAGTTACACTCCATTGCATGAATGACTTATTACAACACCCGCTTGTTCAGCAATTGATTGAACTGGCATTTGCCGAAGACATAGGCGAAGGCGACCATACCTCACTGGCTACCATACCCGAACACAGCAAGGGCCGATCTATTATTGTAGCCAAAGAAGAAGGAATACTGGCCGGTGTAGAACTGGCCCGACACATTTTTCATAAAATAGATGCAGCACTGGATATAAAAATATTGGTGGCTGACGGAAGCACTTTGCAAAAAGGTGATGTAGTGATGGATATTACCGGAAATCCCATTTCCATGCTTACTGCCGAGCGCACGGTATTAAATTTTATGCAACGGCTAAGCGGTGTGGCTACGCAAACTCACCGATACACCAAAGTGCTGACCGGACTTCACACAAAAATACTGGACACACGCAAAACCACTCCCGGATTGCGCCTGCTCGAAAAATGGGCAGTAACCGTTGGCGGTGGCATGAACCACCGCATGGGCCTGTATGATATGCTGCTTATAAAAGACAACCACGTTGATTTTGCCGGAGGCATTTCGCAGGCTATACAAGCGGCTAAACAATACTTGCAATCGCGGAACCTGAACCTGGCCATTGAAGTAGAAACCCGAAACCTTGAAGAAGTAAAACGTGTAATGGAATGCGGAGGCGTGCAGCGCATCATGCTCGATAATTTTTCAGTTGCACAACTGGCCGAAGCAGTGCAGTACATTAACCGAAGTTACGAAACCGAAGCATCGGGTGGCATTACCCTGGCTACGCTGCGCGATTATGCCGAAACCGGTGTTGATTTTATTTCATCGGGGGCGCTTACCCATTCGGTAAAAAGCCTTGACCTGAGCATGCGCGTGGGTTAAAATTAAGTCTGTTTGTGATCTCTCCGGCTTTGTGCCTTTTGCAGTTCGCGGTCCATAATTAATGCCGCCAATGCAGGTGCTATTACCTTCGGGTTGTTTTGTGCAAATACGTCTTTTACTTTTTTCTCATCCACATCAATGCGGTATAAAGCCTGCAGCAATTTTTCCATTTCGTAATGCAACATATACACCAGGTGTTCGGCAAGCAGTGTCTCTATCTGCTCGCGTGTGTGTGCTGATGTGTTCGGTATGTTTATGCCAAACTGCTTTTCCAGCACGGGAAGTGTATCTGCGGCCAGTTCGTTCACTTGCTGGTTTTTTTAAGTGAGTTAAATAACTGCTGCATGCGCTGATGGCGGGCCGGCTTGTAGGTATGCTCCTGTTTAAACTCCTGCACATTTTCTATGCGCTTCTGCAAATCGGGATGGGTGCTTATCCACTCCGACACATTGTTGCCTCCTTCTTTTTCAAGCAACTTAAACAACTGCAACATACCGTTGGGGTCAAGCTGATTTTGCTTCAAAATATCAAGTCCGTTGTTGTCGGCCTCCTGCTCCAGTTTGCGGCTGTGCCCAAGTGTGGTCAGCTGTTCGGCATGCTGCATGATGGTGCCGGTTACGCCTCCCATATCGCCTATCACCAGCGAAAGCAGTATGTACCCCGACAGGCTTCTGAAAATGCTGCGTGTGGAATGGCGCAACTGCACGTGCGAAAATTCATGCGCCAGCAAAGCAGCCAGCTGCTCATGTGTGGTCATCTTATTCAGTATTCCGGTATACACCACTATTTGCCCACCGGGCAATGCAAATGCATTTACTGTTTTATCATTTACTACGGTAACATGCACCCGGTAAGGTGAAGAAATATTCAGCTCGCTGAAGTACTGGTTGATTACACGTGTACGTTTTGCATCAACACTTTTTTTATCAACCATGCCCTCCATCAGTTGCAGGCCTAGCGACTCTTCATAACTGACAGGAACATATCGGGCTGCCGTATCGGTAATGAATGGCAACAGCCAGATGTAAGCCGCCCAAACACAAAATACCATCAGGCCCAGTAAACCCAGCAGCACCGGCACCGACAAGCCAAAGCCCGAACGTGGCTTTTTCAGTTTGGCTGCACGTGTATACTCCGTTACAAATGCATGGTAGGTTACATCAACCTGCTCATACGGATACTGTGTGCCAAACTGCAGCGAAATATAATTGTGCTTCAACTCTCTGCACTTTACCTGCTGCAATGGCCACTGCACCTGCGTGCCGTTTTCAAACACCAGCGTTACTGCCTGCTCATTCACCGAGCAGTCAATGACCTGAGGCCGAGATGAACGGCCATCATAATATGTTGCTTTGTATAAAAGTTCCATCAGATAATTCCCAGGTCAAGCGCATCCATCAGGTATTCGCCTGTTGCATCCTTGTATTCGTTTTCGGTTTGTTGAATGGTATCAAAGTTGATGGCATCGGGCAATTCAATGTGTGCAATTACATACTCCAGCGTGCGTGTAACCGCCCACGGAAAAGCCAGTCCGAAGGTGATTATAACCAGCACCAGATTAAGCAGCGATATGCCAAACAACGACCCGCCACTGATGCTGCTGTGCATGCGGTAGCGCTCATTGTTTTGTTCAATGTAGGTGTGTTCAATCAGGTAATTGATCCACTCTTTGCGGTACCACGCGTAGTAAATGCCCAGCGTAAGCACCGTGAGAAAAATTCCTTTCAGCTGTATCAAAAACAAATCGAAACCGGTGCCGGTGTATTGAAAACCCAAACTGCCAAAACGTATATTGGAAATAACATAGGCCCGAATTTTATGTGTAAACCAGCTGGCATAAATGCCCAGCGTAAGCACGGTAAACAGGTAACCCAGCAAAAACTCGATGATGAGTTGCGTGCGGTTGCCCCGGTACCCGAAGTGAACATTGCGCCACGAAGTGCGCGAAAGCCTGTATTTAAACCCACCGTGAACAGCCACCGGAACCAGCAACAGCAGCACCAGGTAAAATACCGCTATCAGCATTACCGACATGGCATGCTGGCCTGTAACCGTAGCGTAAATATAGCAGCCTACAAATACCAGCGACAGCAGCATCAGTTTTATATAACCTTTAAATACTTCGGCACCCGTACCGTGAAATACGAAGGTGGTATCGTTCAACTCTGTATTTTCCCAGTAAAATTTTATGAGTTTGACACGCGCCCACGGGTAGTAAAGCGAAAGCGTAATCAGGTTGAGAAATCCATTGACCAGCAAAATAACAAACAGGTCGAGTCCCTGACCTGAAAAGTGCAGCCGGTTGGGTGATGATGATGCAGAGGGCTGATCGTTCATAGTGTTTGAGTTTACGTACAAGTATACAGCCTTCATGCACAATTGTCAATTTTTACCTCGTGCGCGGTTATGTATTCAAGTGATAATTGCTAAATTGCGCCCGCTTTTGCACAAGCACTGTTTGCACAAAAAACAAATACAATTTATACGAACTATGACGTTTGATTTAGACATGATTAAAGCCGTTTACGCCCGCATGCACGAGCGTATTGCAGCTGCACGCAAGGTGGTAAATAAACCGCTTTCACTTACCGAGAAAATTTTATACAGCCACCTTACCGAAGGCAATGCCACACAGGCCTACAACCGCGGTAAAGATTACGTGGATTTTGGTCCTGACCGTGTAGCCATGCAAGATGCTACCGCACAAATGGCCCTGTTGCAATTTATGCAGGCCGGTCGCCCTAAAGTGGCTGTTCCTTCTACCGTTCACTGCGATCACTTAATTACTGCAAAAGTAGGCGCTGAAGCCGACCTGGCTGTAGCCAATAAAGAAAGCAAGGAAGTGTACGACTTTCTGGCATCGGTTTCTAATAAATACGGCATCGGTTTCTGGAAACCGGGTGCAGGTATTATTCACCAGGTGGTGTTGGAAAACTATGCCTTTCCGGGTGGTATGATGATAGGAACCGACTCGCATACGGTAAATGCTGGCGGCCTGGGTATGGTGGCCATTGGTGTGGGTGGTGCTGATGCATGTGATGTAATGGCAGGCCTGCCGTGGGAACTTAAATTCCCTAAACTGATAGGTGTGAAACTTACCGGAAAACTAAACGGATGGACTGCGCCTAAGGATGTGATTTTAAAGGTGGCCGGAATTCTTACCGTAAAAGGCGGAACCGGTTGCATTGTTGAATATTTTGGCGAAGGTGCCACCAGCATGAGCTGTACAGGTAAAGGTACCATTTGCAATATGGGTGCTGAAATTGGTGCCACTACTTCTACTTTCGGATACGATGAAAGCATGGAACGCTACCTGCGCGCCACCGGACGTGCTGATGTGGCTGATTTGGCCAACGGCATTAAACACCACCTGACTGCCGATGCTGAAGTGTATGCAAATCCTGAGCAGTACTTTGATCAGGTGATTGAAATCAATTTATCTGAACTTACACCGCACTTAAACGGACCATTTACTCCCGATTTAGCTACACCTGTAGCCAACATGAAAGATGAAGCTGCTAAAAACAACTGGCCATTAAAAGTAGAATGGGGACTGATTGGTTCATGCACCAACTCATCATACGAAGATTTGAGCCGTGCGGCTTCCATTGCCAAACAGGCCGTGGCAAAAGGGCTTAAAACCAAAGCTGAATTCGGTATCAACCCCGGTTCGGAACAAGTGAGGTACACAGCCGAACGCGATGGATTGCTAAAAACATTTACCGACCTGAATGCAACAATTTTTACCAACGCCTGCGGACCATGCATAGGCATGTGGGACCGTATGGGTGCTGAAAAGGCTGAGAAAAACACCATCGTACACTCGTTTAACCGCAACTTTGCCAAACGTGCCGATGGAAACCCAAACACTTACGCTTTTGTAGCTTCGCCTGAAATGGTGGCTGCCATTGCTATTGCCGGTGACCTTTCATTTAACCCCATTACCGATACGCTGATTAACGACAAAGGTGAAGCAGTAAAACTTGACCCGCCAACAGGCGATGAGTTGCCTTCAAAAGGATTTGCTGTGGAAGATGCCGGATACCTGGCTCCTGCTGCCGATGGCAGTTCGGTGCAGGTAGCGGTTTCGCCTACCTCTGACCGATTGCAATTGCTTGATCCGTTTGCTGCCTGGGAAGGTACCAACCTGAATGGCCTGAAACTTTTGATAAAAGCAAAAGGCAAATGTACCACCGACCATATTTCTATGGCCGGCCCGTGGCTGAAATACCGTGGCCATTTGGATAATATTTCAAACAATATGCTGATAGGTGCGGTGAATTATTTCAACGAAAAAACCGACAGCGTAAAAAACCAACTTACCGGAACGTATGAGTCGGTGCCCAAAGTGCAGCGTCAGTACAAAGCACAAGGCATAGGCTCAATAGTAGTGGGTGACGAAAATTATGGCGAAGGCTCATCACGCGAGCATGCAGCCATGGAGCCCCGTCATTTGGGTGTGCGTGCAGTGCTGGTAAAATCGTTTGCCCGCATACACGAAACCAACCTGAAAAAACAAGGTATGCTGGCTTTGACATTTGCCGATAAAGAAGACTACAACAAAATTCAGGAAGATGACAGCATTGACATCATCGGTTTGACTGAATTTGCACCCAACACCCCGCTTACGCTGGTACTGAACCATGCAGACGGAAGCCGCGATGAAATAAAAGTAAACCACACCTACAACGCTCAGCAAATTGAGTGGTTTAAGGCCGGTGGTGCGCTGAATATTATACGTGCGGGTGTGGCGAAATAATTTTAAAAAAACACAACATCCCCAAAGCGGCTTTCGGGCCGCTTTTTTTATGCGTGCAGGTATGGCCTAAGCATTTACTTTTCAGTGTCATTATTATCTGTTTTTTGGAAATTTCCGACAAATTATATAGGTTGCTTTTTACTCATACTTAGCTAAGCCATGAACACATACCACCTAAAAACAGAACCTGTAACATACAAAAGCCGAAACCGGCTTGCGGAAACATACAGGAGTTGCCGGGATACAAACAGGCACCGCCCAAAACATTCAAGTAATAAAAAAACCTGTAAAATGAATTGTGAATTATATAATAATGTAAAAAAACTAAGGATGCCTCTTTGCATCTTTTTGCTCCATAGTATGGATATAAAGGATGCAAAATGTGCTTCTATAAGCTAGTTGGCAGCAATAATAAATGAGACATTACAGACCATATAAAGAACCTAGTAGGACGACTTGGTTTCGCCAAAGAGACAGCACAATAATTGTTTCTGGAAAGGTAAATTCTTACAATGTTGGTGATTTCTGCGGAGCAGTATCGGCATTAAAAAAGACTGGGAATAGTGACTTTACTATTGACTTTTCAACCATAATGAATGCATATCCAAATGGAATGTTACCCATAATTACGACCGTTCAAAAGCTAAGAAAAGAAGGGTATACTGTCAACATAGTCCTACCGAATGACGACCATACACGCAGACTTTTTCGAGCAGTAAATTGGGCATACTTTTTATCACCTGAACAATATGAGCAGTCAGAATCTACTCATGACAGACATCTCGTTACGACACTTTTTAGAGACGCAACTGAACAAAAAAACTCAGTAGATAACTTGATGGATGTTGTTATTCGCAACATGGAATTGCCAAGAGACATAATTTCAGGATTAGAATGGTCAATAAATGAACTTACAGATAACGTGTTAAACCATTCATTATCTGAAGTTGGTGGTTTCGTGCAAGCTACAACATACCCGCAACATCGAACCATTGCTTTTGCAGTTGTTGACGGTGGACAAGGAATACTTTCATCACTAAAAGAAGGTATTCCTACTTTGAGAACAGATGCTCAGGCAATTGGTGAAGCAATAAAAGCAGGAGTAACAAGAAACCCAAAATTTGGACAGGGTAACGGACTTGCAGGTTCATTGCGAGTAACTACTTTGACAGGTGGCTCATTCGAAATCACTAGCGGTTTTGGACGTTTGTTAACTACTGAAAGTGAAACAATGAAAAGCCCAAGAACTGAATTTCAGAATTACCAAGGGACAATAATTGCTGGTCAATTAAAAATCAAAAAGGATTTTTCTGTTTCAAAAGCACTGGTTTTTAACAATGGTAAAGAGTATAAGCCTGTTGACATGATTGAGATAATCTATGAGATGGATGACCGGAATGCTTTAATGTTGAAAATGAAAGACGAAACTACAGGATTCGGAACTAGACATTCAGGTGAGCAGATTAGAACCAAAATCGTGAACTTAATGAATGCAGAACCGACATATCCTCTGATAATTGATTGGGAAGGCGTTCCTTTAATATCAAGCAGTTTTGCGGACGAAGTAATTGGAAAATTATTCTTACGCTTAGGTGCAATGACATTTGCTTCTAAGCTTAGAAATATAAATATGGAACCATTAATAACTGCACTGCTTGACAAAGCAGTTTTACAACGATTGACACAAGCTAATGACAATGAATAGAATTACTGCTGCCAACATGCGTTTGGCGTCATGCGGGGTGTTGTGCTTAAATTCAATTTCAGTTTTTCAATTGGGCTTTAGTGCTGGGTTGACAGTTTTGTGCTCCGAAATCCCGCACGAACGCCAAGCGCAAAAACGTTACCAGTAACCCTAAGACGACACACATAAATAGACAACAAATAGAGAATGGCAAAATTTATAAACACTAGAAAAGCGGTCTCAGAAATTGAAGACCTTATTAAAAATGCAGGTGAAAGACTTATTCTTGTTTCGCCTTATCTAAAACTTTCCAAAGACTTTAAAGAACTGTTGACCTATCGCAACAGCAAGGACAAAATCACGACTGTGATATTTGGTAAGCAAGAATTGAACCCAGACGAAATGAAGTTTTTGCAAGGGCTTCGATTTGTAATACTAAAATATAACGAAGACTTGCACGCAAAGTGCTATGTCAATGACGACAAAATGGTTATTACCTCATTGAATCTTTACGAGTTTTCAATGGCTAACAATAAAGAAATGGGAGTTCTAATTGACAAGAACGACCCTGCAGATAGCCAACTTTTTGAAGACGCATTTAAAGAAGTTGATTATATCAACCAGACAAGCCAACGGTTTGAATTGAATGCACCTAAACCGACTTTTACCAAGCAGACAGATAATAAAAGTTCAAAAGAAAAATCAGCTACTATTCCGACAAAGACCGGAAAAGGATTTTGCATTCGGACAGGGGTTGAAATTCCATTCAATGTTGAAAAGCCATTAAGCTATGACGCATATAAAAAATGGAACGAGTTTGGCGACACCGACTATCCCGAAAAATTTTGCCATTACTCTGGTGAGCCTTCAAACGGGGAGACTTGTGTAAGTAAACCAATACTTAAGAAGAATTGGAATAAGGCGAAAAAATTAATGAATGACGATTTACCATTTTAGAAAAATGGCTACTGCTAACAGGCATTTAGCTCAATGGCGGGGTGACCCCGCTTGGGCGGGGCAAGCTGTGCAAACTTGGAGCTATATGCTTCTATTCAAGTGCAGTGCTGGTTGACAGTTTTCCCGCTAAAGCGGGACAAGTTGTGCTCCGAAATCCGCCACTGCGCCAAGCGGCAAACCGATAGCGAAAACCCTAAGTACGATAAAATAACAAACGAAGAAACAATATAAATCAAACAAGAATGAAACAGGCAATTGAACTTTTACCTTATGGTCTTTTAATCATTTGGACAATTTTTAGCATTTACTATTTGCTTCGAGCAAAGAGAACACCAACCGAAATAAATCCATACATATTTGATACCATACCACAAGTTTTCCCAACTTTAGGAATACTCGGGACATTTCTTGGTATAGCATATGGCTTATTTTTCTTTGATGTAAAAAATATGGATGAAAGCATTCCAGAATTACTTGATGGTTTAAAAACAGCTTTTATTGCATCAATATTTGGGATAATCGGATTACTCATTTTTTCAAAATTAACCGCTTTTGTTCAGCATACAAATGAAAAAGACAAAGCAATTTCTAGTGATGAATTAACAGCATTAAATACACTTATAGACCAAACAAAAAAGGCGAGTACAGAAAATGCCGTTAACTTTAAAATACTTAACAATTCTATTATTGGTGATGGTGACGAAAGCTTAGCTACTCAGTTTGCTAAAATGAAAAATCAAATGACTGAGCAGACTGAAAAACTATCTAGAATTCAAACTGCTTTAGGAGGAGATAATGAAACAAGCTTATTAACTCAAATTCAAAAATTGAGAGCAGAGCAAGGAGAATATGCAAAGCTAACATCAACAAATTCGTCTTTCATTGTTGAAACAATGAATAAAAATAACGAAATCATCAGAACTAAATTTGATGAGTTTACTAAGCTTCTAACTGAAAACAACACAAAGGCGCTAGTTGAAGCTATGGAAAAAGTTATAACGGACTTTAACACCCAAATGAATGAACTCATTCAAAGGTTAGTAAAAGAAAATTTTGAAGAATTAAATAACAGCGTTAAAAACCTTAATGACTGGCAAAAGGAAAACAAAGAGCAAATTGCAAAGCTTATATCACAATTTAATCAAACAACTTCAAACCTTGAAACTTCCTCGAAAAACATTTTGGAAATATCTACAAATACAAAATCACTTACCGATAGCAATTCGATTCTTCAAAAAATGATTACTGAATTGCAGAAGGTAATGATTGAAGATAAGAAATTCACTGAACTTGCAAACAAACTTCAAGTAGCAACAAATAATATAGAAAGCTCAAGTACACAACTTGCAGAATATATGAGAAAAGAGAAGGGTTTCCAAGAATCAATAAACCAACTACTTGATAAATTGAAGGAAATTGAGCAAATTAAAGACATCAATAGTAAATTCTGGAAAGACATTGAAACAAGGATGAACGATGGAGTAAATATTATTGCAAAAAGCAATGATAAACTTTCGAAAGATGTTGAAAAACTAGATAGTGAATTTAAGAAACGACTCAGTGAAAGTTTTATGAGCCTTGACAAAGTACTTCAAGCTATGGTACTGGAGTATCAGAAAAAAACAACCGAAATATTCAACGAACTTAAAAACTAAGAAATGGCATCACCAAAACAAAAGGATAATTATTGGATTCCTCTGTCAGATTTGATGACCGTTTTAATGGTTATTTTCTTGTTTATTTCAATATCATATATGTTAGATGTTAGGAAAAAGCAAGCTGATAAAGACAAGCTTTTTAAAGACTTCGAGCAAACGAAAGTTGAATTGCTGAAGGAATTACAGACTGAATTTAAAGATGATTTTAAAAAAGATAAATGGGATGCGATGATCGATTCAGCAGATTTATCCATAAAATTTGTAAACGAAAAGGTACTGTTTGCCTACGATGAAAGTGATTTACAACCGGGGTTTGAAAAAGTACTATCTAATTTCTTTCCTCGATATCTAGCTATAATTCTAAAGCCACAATACAGAGATAAAATTGCTGAAGTACGAATAGAAGGTCACACAGATAATGAAGGAGATTATATTTATAATGTTAAGCTTTCACAAGATAGAACTAGAAACGTTATGAAGTTTTTATTCAATACTCCTTATTATGAAAGCTTAAACAATACTGAAAAAGGAAGATTGAAGTTTTGGCTTACGGCAAATGGATTGTCATATGGAAGGACTCTCGATAAATACGGACATTTGACGGCCACATCTAATTTGCCACCTGATGATGATAAGTGTAGAAGAGTTGAATTTAAAATAGTTACAACAAGTGACCAATTGGTAAGAGAGGCACTAAAACAAATGAGCAAGTAATGGTTTACGATTTCAATGAATTAAAGGTTTTTGTTCAAAGACACTTAGGTATTGATCCTGATAGGATTAATTCAAAATTTAAACCTATCACGGAAAAGCTCACTAAAGCACAACTTGACCAAAGTGTTGAAATCAACCTAGACGGTATAACATTTACAGACAAGAAAGGTAATAAACACAAAGGATTTCTTTATATTGAAAGTGGCTACAGCCAAAGGACAATTGAGCAAGCCGGAACAAGGCTTCCAAAGTTTCATGTAATAAATTGCCAAACTATACACGAACAGAAACAAAGGAAGAACTTTAATGGACATTACGTCTTTTCTACTGAAACAATAACAATGGAAGATATTGATGGTGTCACTAAGGAACTTACTTTATGCGGAAACTGTCATAAAATTTATACTGAAACAGTTAGAGGCATGACAACTTCTCAATATCGTGAACAGTTCATACTAAATGGTCAAGTTGATGGAGTTTTTTTTGATAGCGAATTGCCGAAAGAAGTTTCAACTGACTTTTGGGGTTATACTCCAGAATGGTATGATACAAGTCGAAATTACAGAATGAAAAAAAAATTCACTTGTGAAGATTGTGGTATAAATCTAAATCAAAACTTAGTAAACGGTTATTACTTAGAAACTCATCACGTTGACGGAAATCCGAAAAACAATGACGAAGATAATTTTAAGTGTTTATGTGTTTTGTGTCATGCAAGTGTAGATAAATACCATAAAGAGAATTATTCAAAAGGTTCTTCTCGACAAAAGCTTGTTGACTTTATCAAATTATTTGAAGATGAGTTAAGACGAGTTGGTAATAAATATTTAGCCGACTACAAAAAGTGAAATGCATACGATGACACTAAACAGGGCAGCCTATAACAACGATTTTACTTCAGTCGGGTTTACTTATTACACAAGACAACTTCTGCTATATTTGTAATATGTGCTATGTGTCAAGTTAGAGCTAAAACACCTGCGCTTAAGGCAAGACTGTAAACATTAGCGACTATAATTTGACGACAGTATAAACATAAAACATACATAAAATAAATCAACATGAAGCTATTTTTAAATAATAAAGTTTACAGTGAATTTCAGTTTGAAAAAGAGGCTGAATTTGAAAGAGAAGTTGTTGCCAACTCTAAACTATTCTTTGGTGCAGGTTCTATTTACATTGACGCAAAGAAGAAAATAGAAACCAAAAGTTTGGGCAACTCCATACCTGACGGCTTTCTTTTTGACCTTACTAACAAAGACAATCCTGAATTTTATTTAGTTGAAGCGGAACTTGTAACGCATGACTTTTTTAGACACATATTTCCGCAAGTGACAAAATTTTTTGGCTTTTTCAAGAACGCTAAAAGTCAAGCAGACCTGGTTGAGAAGATATTTACAATCATCAACAATGACAGTGATCTAAGAAGAGAATTTAAAAAACACTTAGGTGACAAAGAGATTTATAAGTTTATTAAAGATACAATTGAACGCAGCCAAAATATTCTGCTAATCATTGACGGAGACAAAAAGGAATTACCCGAGATAATTGAGACTTACACGGACACTTGGGGTAAAATGGTTAAACATATTTTGATAAAGAAATTTATAAATAATAACGATACCATTTTCACAATGCATCCCGACTTTGAAAACATTGAGTTTTCTGATATAGAAAATGAATTGCTTGAAGCAAACGAAGAAGAAACACCTTACACTGTTGAGGAACACTTTGAGGGTGTTTCAGAAACGGTTAAGCAAATTTATAGTAATATAACTGCCCAATTACTTAAAGCCAACCGCAATATTATTTTCAACCCACAGAAGTATTATATCTCTATAAGGACAGAACGTAATGTTGCGTTCCTTAAAATTAGAAGAAAGAAAATTGCCATTGTTGTAATGCACCCAGAAGAAGAAACGAGAAAAGTAATAACTCACAACTTCGTTAAGACGCTTGCTCCAAGCGTTCAAAAATTTTACAACGGAAAGAGTTGTGCAATTATGGTTGAGGGCATAGACAACTTGGACGAAGTTGTGTCACTACTAAAAATGTTAATTGCTAAATCATGATGAACGATAAACTAAATGACAGAAGCATTACAGCCGCTAATATGGGTTTTGCGTCAGGAGGGCTGACCCCGAGATATCGAGGCAAGCTGCGCAAACTTGGAGCTTTGTGCTTCTATTCAAGTGTAGCGCAGTTTGACAGTTTTGTCCTCCGAAATCCGCCCACTGCGCCAAGCGCCAAAATGATATGAGCCATAATAAAGACTGCCCATTATGACATTAACCGACATAGGCGAACTATTAAAAGAGTTTGATACTTTACCAAGGACAATTAAACAGCCGACATATTTAGAACTTTGTAAGTATCCTTATAACCGTTTTGAGGAGGTATGTAGCCGTTTATTATGTTACTATTTATCCCCGACAAAGGAACACGGCTTTAAGGACTTATTTTTGCGCTCATTACTTGAAGTATTAGAACCAAACAATGTAATTCATTATCGCTTTGACAGTATAAATATAATAGCAGAAGAAAACGCAGAAGGTAAACGACTTGACATTCTTATTCAGTCCGACAATAATTTTGTCATAGGAATTGAAAATAAAATTACTGCATGTTTATATAACCCTTTAGAAAATTATAAGAATCGGATTGATTTATATAGTGGGCAAAAATATTGTGTTGCTCTTACATTACGAACAATTACGAGTAAAAACGAACTGACATTACTGAAGAATAACAACTTTATAAATTTAACATACTCAGAATACTTTGGACGTATTAAATTAAATTTAGGCAATTACATAAATGACGGCAATAGCAAATACCTAGTTTTTATGACGGACTTTATTCAAACAATAGAAAATATGAATGAAAAAAAAGTTTTAAATCCACAGCTATCTAATTTCTTTTACGACAACAGTACAAGAATTGAAAAATTAATAGAATTATACAATGAATTCAACCGTAGTACAACTAACATTAAAATTGATAGAATAGCTGCCATCAAAGAGAAAATTTCGGAAATAACGGATGTAACATGGAAAGACTATGAAGGGTGGGATTTATATTATGCAGACTTCAATCCTGACAAACCTAAGATTGGGATAGAAGCATATTTTGAAAGCACTAAGGAAAATGTACTAGGCAAGTTTCACATTACTATTACCACATGGTCACTTAGTGATTGGAACTACTATGAAAAAGAAATTTTAACTAGTTTCCCATATAAGAAACTAGAAAAGGTTGATAATCGAGCAAGCCTTTTCATAGAAACAATATCAAATAACGATGAATATTTGATATTAGAAACCTTAAAGGAAACTTTTGACTTCTTAAAGGATCTTACGGGGAGTAAGTAAATAACAGCTATAACTGTACCTACCCCATAATAGGCAGATTAGTGGTAAACTCAAGCTTTGTGCTTCGATTCAGGCTCAGTGCTACTTATCTGCTTCCCTGCTAAGCCGGTACAAATTATGCTCCGATCCCGATAGTTATCTAAACCGCACGAACGACATGTGCAAATCCGTTTCCTGCTATATTGAAAAGTCGACCATACAAGACAACGACACGTTTTGACATTCAAAAAGTGAACATTCGCATTTGAAACTTAAATAAGAATAAATATGTCAAGCGGATTTGTAACACCAATAACAATAAAAGATGCGATAGATAATATCGTTGACAGTACATACTTACTTCCTGCAATTCAAAGAAAATTTGTTTGGAGTAGCGACCAAATTGAAGTTCTTTTTGACAGCATAATGCGTGGCTATCCCATCAACTCATTTATGTTTTGGGAAGTAAAGGAAAACAAAGTAAAAAATGAGTTTAAGTTCTATCAGTTTCTAACTGAATACAGACAGTTTTTTAAAGAAGATAATCCTGATATTGATACAAAAGGTTACAAAGACTTTAAAGCGGTTATTGACGGACAACAACGACTAACAAGTCTTTATATCGGTTTAAAAGGTTCATATGCCTATAAATTACCAAGAAAGTGGTGGTATGACAACGAAGAAAGTATACCAACAAGACATCTTTATTTAAACCTTTCAAATCCTTTGCCAGATGAAAACGAAAGACAAATGACTTTTGATTTTCAATTCTTGACAAAACAAGAACTTGAACGAAAAAAAGGTAGTGGCGAAATTTGGTTTAAAGTAAATGACATTTTAAAGTTTGAAAAAACAAACAACCTTGACAGCTTTATAGAAGAAAGTGGATGGTTATCTAAAACTTTCCCAAAGGATACAATTAGACAACTTCGCAAAGTAATTTTTGAAGAAAAGCTAATCAACTACTACCTTGAAACCACTCAAGAAATAGATACCGTTTTAGATATATTCATTCGGACAAATAGTGGTGGTGAACCATTGAGTTTTTCTGATTTGCTGATGTCAATTACAACAGCACATTGGAAATCTGATGCACGAAAAGAAATACCAGATGTTGTAAACAAAGTTTTTGAAATCGGCAATCCCGGTTTTTTAATCAATAAAGATTTTGTTTTAAAAACCTGCCTTGTGCTTTTTAATGACAACATTAAATTCCAAGTCAAGAACTTTGACCAAAGCAACGTTGTTGTTTTTGAACAGAATTGGGACAGAATTAAGAAAAGTATTATTGAAGCATTTACATTGCTTTCTAATCTTGGTTTTAACAACCACAGTTTAAGATCCAAAAATGCTGCAATTCCAATTATTTACTACATCTATCATCGTGGTATTGAAACCGACATAAACAGCCCTATTAAATACAAATACGACAAATTACTGATTAGAAAATGGCTTTGTCTTTCACTTTTGAAAGGTGTTTTTAGTAGTCAGTCTGATACTGTATTAACGACTATAAAAAAAGCCATTAAAGCGGAAATTGCAGACACAAGCAAACAGCCAGCTTTTCCTCTTGAAAGAATTAAAAAAGAGTTTAAGTCAAACCCGGCTAAAAATCTTTCTTTTGACTATGATTTTATTGAAGGACTTTTGACAACTCAAAAAGATGCTTCGGATTGCTTCCCAATTTTGTCATTGATTTATTCGCATTTGAACTTTGGCAATCAAGACTATCATAAAGACCATTTGCACCCTGCAAGTTACTTTTACAACAGCAAACGTGCCGACTATCAGACAGACGAAGATTTTCAATTTTTTACTGACCCGACAAATTGGAACAGTATTTTAAATCTTCAATTACTAAATGGAACTTTAAACCAATCTAAACTTGACACACCTTTGAAAGATTGGGTAACAAACTACAACATTGACAAAGTAAATCAACTTATACCAGAAGTTAGTTTAGATATTGCGGACTTCAAAATATTTTTAAAAGAACGCAAAATGTTACTTGTTGAACAATTAAAGAAAATGGTATGACAGCAGTGAAAAACACAGCACCTAACAGCCGTTTGCCGCAATGGCGGGTAAAGTGGTTTCCCGATAGCTATCGCGATTGTGCTTCTATTTAAGTTCAGTGCAGGTTGACAGTTTTCCCGCTATGGCGGGGCAAGCTATGTAAACTTGGTGCCGGATAGCTAAAAGGACGTCACTGCACCAAGCCCAAAAACATTTGCCGACATCCAAAAATACTACCTTGCAAAAAAGACAGTTGACAATTTGGACAGTTAAAGGGGGTTAAAAGAGATAAAACTGTAAATTTGTTTGAAATAAATTATTAAACATAAAAGAGGAATGACAGACAAAATAGCTAAACCGTTTTTAAAGTGGGCAGGTGGTAAAACACAGCTGATTAGCGACATTGAAAAGGTTTTGCCAAAAGACATTTCTAATGACAAATTCACATATATTGAACCGTTTGTTGGAAGCGGAGCAGTTTTGTTTTGGATGTTAAACAACTTTCAAAATTTGCAAAAAGCTGTTATTAACGACATAAACCAAGATTTAATAAACACATACAAGACAATAGCTTCAAGACCAAAAGAACTAATTTCAATACTTCAAACTCTACAAAACGAGTTTCACGGACTTGAAGCACAAGATGAAGCAAAAAAAGAATACTACTACTCGAAAAGGGAATTGTATAATCAAAGAAAAGAAGAGCAAAGTGGACAAGCCGCATTGTTTATTTTTCTCAATCGCACTTGCTTCAATGGACTTTATCGTGTCAATAAAAACAATAGCTATAACGTTCCGATGGGGAGTTATAAAAAACCAACAATTTGTGATGATAAAAACATCTTAGCAGTTAGCAATGCTCTGCAAAAAGTTGAAATTCTTTGTGGCGACTACGAAGAAACTATGAATTTCGCAGACAATAAATCTTTGTTTTACTTCGACCCACCCTACAAGCCCTTGAGCGAAACCTCAAGTTTCAATTCGTATGCAAAAGAAGAGTTTAACGATGCCGAACAAATCAGACTAAGAAATTTTTGCCACAAACTTGACACTTTAGGACACACTTGGATTTTGAGCAATTCGGATGTAAAAGGTAAGAATGAGAACGATAATTTCTTTGATGATTTATATGCTGACTTCAATATTCAAAGAGTAGATGCAAGACGCAGCATCAATGCTAATCCAGAAAAAAGGGGTGCATTGAAAGAGTTATTAATTACAAACCAAACAACAAGGCAAGAATATGTCAGAGCAATTTAAAATCTTTCTATCGCAATTATCAGAAACAAACGCTACTCTTGACTATTTCTCAGACTTCAAGAAAATTCAAAGTAACGTAAGCAAAATTGCAATTAAGCTTAACCAACTTAATTACTTAATTGGGAAGGCAGACATTAAAGCAGCTGTGAACGAACTTTACGAAGAAAACCCAAAAGCATTTGAAGTTTTAGACATTCTTATCGCTATCCGCAAAAACAAGAATGCAAAGACCTTTAACAACAAAGGCGAAATAGTGTTGCTTGATTCTTATTTCACGTCATCTGAGAGCATTTGTGAATATATTGAAGAAACAGGCTTAGGTAAAGTTTTCCGAAATAAAGACGTTAAAAATTTAGTTGACTATGTTTTTGGAATTGAAGTTGGTTTAGACACTAACGCAAGAAAAAACAGAGGTGGTGAAAATATGTCAAGAGCTGTTTCGCTTTTCTTTGACAAAGCCAAAGTCTTTTACAAAAAGGAAGTAAGCAACACAGCATTTCCCGAAATAGTGAGTTTAGGTGCAGATGTTAAACGATTCGATTTCGTGATTAAAACAAAAAAGAAAGTATATTTGATTGAAGCCAATTATTACAATAGTGGTGGTTCGAAGCTTAATGAAACAGCAAGATCCTATTCAGATGTTGCGCCTAAAATCAATCAATACAAAAATTATGAGTTTGTTTGGATTACAGACGGGCAAGGTTGGTTAACTGCAAAAAATAAACTGGAAGAAGCCTATAGCATTATCCCTAGCATGTATAATCTAACAACACTTGATACGTTTATCAGTAAAATAAAAAATGAAGGTATAACTGAATTTTAAATTTCATCAAAATGGAAGTAGAAGCACATAGCCAATTAATATCAAACGTCTTAAGTAAAGGCAAGTTTATAATACCAGATTATCAGCGTGAATATGATTGGGATGAATCTGAAATTGAAGAACTATTAGAAGATCTAGAAGATGTTAAACCCAATGAAAGCTATTTTATAGGTCATATGGTTTTTGAAGGAAAATTCACTGGTAACGAATTTAAAGTTATTGACGGGCAGCAACGGATAACAACCATAACAATTATTCTTAGTGTAATTAGAGATCTATTTTATTCGCAATCGTTAAATAATCTTGGAGATGGTATTAATGATAAATATATTTTCGCCAAAGATGTTGACAATAATCTTTTTGTCATTTTAGAGAATAAAATGCCATATCCAATATTGCAGGCATATGTACAAAGCCCTCCAAAAGTTAAGGATCTAAATGTTCAACCAATTAAAAGTGGTGAAAAAAAGATAATTAAAGCTTATGATTATTTTAACTCACTACTAAAGAATAAAAACGAACAGGAACTTAAAGATTTAAGAGATAAAATTTTGAACTTAGAGGTGATTTTTGTTGCAGCGACAGATAAAGTGGATGCCCATTCAATATTTATGACATTAAATGCAACAGGGAAAGATTTAACACCAATTGATTTGATTAAAAACCAAATTTTTAGTCTTTATCATAAAGTACCACATATTGATGAGCCGAATGATACTTGGAAAAAGATTATAAATAATATTGACGAAAAAGGAGTAAAATTTTTTAACAATTATTGGTCTTCCCGTTATAAAAAAATATCAGACCCTAGGTTGTTTAAAGAGTTTTACAAAAACATTGTAAAAGCAAGAGTTCCGATCAAAACCTTTTTAAATGAACTTTTAAATGACTCTGTGATTTATAAACAGGTTGTAAGTCCAAGTGAGGAAGATTGGTCAGGTCAAAATGAATATCAAATATTTCTTTCAATAAATGCAATTACTAATGTATTTGGAATTGAGGTCGCAAATGCTATGCTTATTTCTCTTATCAGAGAATACAACCATAATAACATTTCTCTAGCTTATCTAGTTAAAGGATTGAATGCTATTGAGAAATTTCATTTTATAAACAATGCTATTTGCTCCAACAGATCCTCAGGTTTAGATCAATTTTATTCAAAATCTTCAAGAGATCTTTTAAATGGAATCGATAAACAAAATAAGCATATTGTAATTGATTCATTTATAAAAAGCATAGAAGAAAAACTTCCTAGTAAAGATAAATTCAATATAAACTTCGATTCAAAGCTTTATTATTCCTCAAAATCAACAAAACAAAGAAGATTAGTATTCTATGTTTTAAATAAAATTGAATTCAAAAGCCAAAATGGTAATATGCAGTTACATAATATGAGTATCGAGCATATATACCCAGAAACGCCCAAAGCCAATGTATGGAAACCATTAGATGAAAAACACATAATCAATATTGGTAATTTAGTCTTACTAGATGCGGGATTGAACTCAAAAATTGGCAATATCGATTTTCAAAAAAAGAAAGAAATAATATTAAAAGAATCCCAGATAATTTCAACTAAAGAAGCTATTAACACGACTATTGCTTGGTCTGAAATGGAAATTATTCAAAGAAGAAATGATCTAGTTGACTACACTTTTGAAACCATTTGGAAATAAATGCTCTCTCCCTTTTTCAAATCTGACGACAAAAATTTCTATCTTCTCAAAGGAGACACAATGAAACTTTTGCCTCAATTTGACCACAAATTTGATATGGTTTTTGCCGACCCACCCTATTTTTTATCAAACAACGGTCTTTCAATTCAAAACGGACAAATTGTTAGCGTAAACAAAGGCAAATGGGATAAATCAGACGGATTTGAGTTTGTCAATGACTTCAATAGAAAATGGCTTTCATTGGTACGTGACAAAATGAAAGAGGATGCTACCATTTGGATCAGCGGAACAATGCACAATATTTTTTCGGTTGGGCAAATTCTCACTGAATTGGGCTTTAAAATACTGAATGTTATAACTTGGGAGAAGACCAATCCGCCACCGAATTTTTCTTGTCGGTATTTCACGTACTCTACTGAACAAATCATTTGGGCTAGAAAAAGTGAGAAAGTTCCTCATTATTACAATTACGAATTAATGAAGCAATTGAATGATGACAAGCAAATGAAAGACGTTTGGAAACTGCCAGCCATTGCACCTTGGGAAAAATCGTGTGGCAAACACCCCACACAAAAACCGCTCTCGGTTTTGACAAGACTAATTTTAGCCTCAACCAAACCAAATGCTTGGATTTTAGACCCATTTACTGGTAGTTCGACAACCGGTATTGCAGCCAACTTGGCGAATAGACGATTTTTAGGAATAGACCAAGAAGTAGAGTTTTTAAATATTAGCAAAAAAAGAAAATCTGAAATAGAGAATCCTGCAACAGCAGAGTTATTCAGAAACAAAATTGCAGGTTTCATTGACCGCAAACAGTTTTCGTTATTCATTGAAAACGAAGCACCACCAACAGACGTTAAAGTAGCGCTTGGTTTTTGCCGTTCTAAAGATCTCAAATCATTAAAGACAAGTAAGACTTTTTATTTTCACGCAATTGAAAGCAATAATGCTGTTAAGGACTTCCCTTCTGGCATACTTGACGCAACAAGGCTATTAATTTATTCAGGTGGCAGAAGCAAACAAATTAACTTGACAGGACACTATTCAGAAATAAAATCAATTGAGTTAAAGCACAAATCAAAAATTAAGGGCAAAGAAAAATCAGAGACAGAGTTTTATTATGAAATTGTATTAGAGGACTGTTTTAAAGAATCGGACGAATTGAAATTTTCTATAAATACAAAAAAGCTATTTGACAAATCGGACGATAAAAACAGCAAGTTATTACAACAATTTTTACCAGCATTAACAACGTGGGATAGAGTAATTAAATCAATCGACAAGGGCAATGCCAATGAATAGTATTCTTACACATTTACCACCCGTGCGACATTTGAATATTTTTTTCTCCCACGTTTTCTAAAAACATGAACAACAACAGACAAATAATTCTTTACATCGCCATGAGTTTGGATGGCTATATAGCCCAGCCTAATGATGACTTAAGCTTTCTATCTACTGTGGCTAAAGAAGGAGAAGATTACGGATATACAGATTTTATATCAAGCGTAGATACCGTAATAGTAGGACGAAAAACGTATGAGTGGGTAATGAACCAGGTTGGTGAATTTCCACACGCTGACAAAAATGCATACGTCATCACCCGTACAGCAAGACCAACAATAGGCAAAACAGTTTTTTACACAGGCAACTTAACCGAATTAGTAAATAAATTAAAAGCTGAGAATGGCAAAAACATATACTGTGACGGTGGAGCTGAAGTGGTGAATGAGCTTTTAAAAAAGGACCTGCTGGACGAAATTATCATTTCGGTAATACCAATATTGGTAGGTAACGGAACACGACTTTTTAAAGACAGCAGACCTGAACAAAAACTGAAACTCGTAAACGTAAAAACGTTTGACACAGGACTAACCCAACTTCATTACAAACGTACCGATTAAAAAATGAACGGTAGTGCCCCCTCTCCTACCGTTCATCACAATTCATTAGGCAATAACAAGGCTGGTAACCTTATTTGTACGATATAAATCAATACATTTCAAGTACAACCTAATTATCAATATTTATGAAAAGCCTATTTACATTGATTGCCATTTTTTCGCTTAACGTATTACATGCCCAATACAATTGGATTAACATAACATCGGCACCATACAATGCTTCAAAGCAAGATGGTGTTTTTTTTATCAATAAAGATACCGGATGGGTAGTGAATGGTTCAGGAGCCATACATAAAACTATAAATGGAGGCAATAGCTGGATACAACAAAAAAACAGTCCCGGTACGTACTTTAGAGCCATTGCGTTTGTTAATGAACAGATTGGCTTTGCAGGAAATGTTGGCACCAACTATTTCCCCAATGTAACCGATGCCAATCCACTATACAAAACAATTGACGGGGGCAACAGCTGGACACAAATCACATCATCCATCAGTGGCGCGGTTCCGGACGGTATTTGTGCCATACAGGCTGTGAATGCGAATGTGATTTATGCAGCAGGAAGAGTTGGTGGCCCGCCTGTCATCATAAAAACAACAGATGGCGGAACAACCTGGGTTGGAAAAAACTTATCGCCCCAATGTGAGATGATACTGGATATTCAGTTTCTGTCAAAAGATACCGGATATGTATTTGCCGGAACCAGCGCAGACATTACAAATGCATCGGCCATTATTCTCAGAACTACTGACGGAGGTCAAAACTGGACGGCTGTGTATACATCTAACCGGCCACTTGAAATTATGTGGAAAGCCTGGTTTCCATCGTCACAGGTTGGTTATGCCACCATACAAAGTTATAATAGCAACACCACACAACGATATATTGTAAAAACCACTGATGGCGGATTGACCTGGAATGAACTGCCGCTGGTAAACAATGCTATACGGGAGTTTGGAATCGGTTTTGTTAATGACAGTGTTGGCTGGGTAGGTGGTGAAAATACAGGTTATCAAACCTTAAATGGCGGACTAACCTGGACCTCCGTTAATTTGGGTCAATATGTAAATAAATTCAGTATCGTTAAAAATAGGGATGGTAGCTCTACGGCCTATGCATTGGGCTTAAGACTTTATAAAATGACTACAGGGATGAGTACGGGTTTATTAAGGATTGAACAGGATGCAAAATATCCGTTGGTTTATCCAAATCCGGCAAAATCAGGTAGCTACATATCCGTGTCATTACAAAACATTAAATCTAATATTATCAAGGCAGAGTTAATAACCGTTGATGGCAAAACAACATATCCAATTTTTAACGGGTATTATATGGGCACACACGAGTCGCCTTTTATGCTGCAGCTGCCAAATATTGCACCCGGCAACTACCTGATTCAATTTACAGATGACAGTGGTTCCCTGTTTAGTCAAAAACTAATGATTACTAAATAAAATACTCCAACGTATTTTTTCACCATTGATGTTTCCCCCTTTACACTGTATCAGGTATAGTTTGTAGTACCTGTATTAACTGTATTGTTTGAGCCTCGACTTTCGAACAGGCACGCCCCTACTTCTCATTATTAAATTATAAATTGCTGATTAGTATGTATATATAATGCATGGTGAGTCAAAAACAACCGTATCTGTAACAAGATAAGTAAAAAATATTTCGGAAGGTTGTAACTTTTTGACGAGTAGATACACTAACTACAAAAATTAAGTGTGAAGCAAACCAAACAAGACTTATTTATGCATCTTTATGCACCTGTTCATGACCGGTTCGAGAGATACTGTAAGACACGTGCGTGGGGCGAGCTGCATTTTAAAGATATTATGCAGGATACGCTGGTGGTTGCGTATGAAAAACTGGATAGCCTTCAATCACCCGATGCCTTTTTGCACTTCTTATTTGGCACTGCTGCAAAAATCATGGCCAATCAACGTAAGAAAAAGAAGCCTGAATATATAGGTCATGTTTACGACCACAACGGTCAGCACAATTCGCAGGAAAATGATGCTGAAAAAAAACTGGAGATACAACACCTGTATGAGCAACTTAAAAAATTGGATGAAACCACACGTGAATGCATTATTCTGTTTGAAATTTCAGGATTCTCACTGAAGGAAATCATGTCCATATTAAACCTTGGCGAATCGGCAGTAAAACAGCGCTTAAGCAGAGGAAGAAAACAATTGCTTTTACTTATGAATGCATCAGAAAATAAATACACTACAGCATGACACCTGAAGATAAATTAAACCAACTATTTGAAGCCATGAGAACAGAAAAGACTTCTGTAAATCTATCGGAAGTAATGACATGGATTGAAACCCCCGTGGCGGTATCAGTTCAACAGCACACTGTAAAAGGCAGTGTGGGTAAGACCCTGATTATTAGTGCAACCATAGCAACCACTGTAGCTTTGGGTGGTATGTTATTTCTGCTAAAAAACAGCAGCCCGGCTTCAGATGAGATTGTGGAACATAGCCCGCTAATGCATAGCGATGATGTCAATTTGAACACTGTAAAACCGTTGAATGATTTCAATGACCCAAAAACACTTACCGTTTTACCTGCCGAAAAACAATCAGCAGATACTACTGCGGAAACTACACCCATAACTGAAATGGTAAGTGAAGTAACTCCTTTTCAACCTGAAGTTGTTAATCGACAGTATGTATCAACAGTTACCAAATATAGCGAAACTGGTTCAGGCAAGTGGACTGCAGTAAACGATAGTTTACGGGTAGATACGCTTTTCAGCGGGATAAAAAAGCTGGTATTAACCGGAGACATTACACACCAGGTAAAATTATCGGGTACAAGCGGAGACAATGTATTGCTTGATTGCTACCATAAAACATCAACCAAAGGCGTATCTATAACTTTGAAAAAAGCGAAGTCGAAAGCAGAATTAAGTTATCGGATCAAGGATTCCGTTTTATTTCTCCATTTTGATAACGGCAATACTTCAACCAAAGTAGTTTTTGTGGGCAGTTTCCGACATGAAGGATATTTGAATCTGTCAATTCCCAGTGGGTTAGAAATAGATCTTAATACATCCTTCGGAGATTTGAAACTATCGAATTTGAATACCGGGAACTCAATTCTTAAAACTAACTATGGCGATATTACTGCTGAAAATATTCGTGGAATGTTTGAGTTAAAAACAGATTATGGAGATATTACAATGCAAAAGTTGGACGGCAGAATGAGTTTAAAAACAGATTATGGTAAAATTAGGTTGACTGAGCTTTCTGCGCATACATATACCATAAAATCCGGTTATGGTAAAATTGAAGTTTCTGAAAGTAAGGGTGCATTGAATATGAGTACCTCATACGGTGATATCAAAATCAAATCTTGTGAGGGAATATTAAATTTAGATACAGATTACGGAGACATATCCGGTACGAATATAAAAGCATTGGGCCCGATAAGTCTGACCACAGATATTGGTGATATTGACTTCCAGTTAAACGATGATGCAGAGAAATTTGAATTTAATCTCAGTTCTGACTTAGGCAAAGTAAGCATCAATAAGAACAATCTGAAAGCCGCTGGAAGCGATAATCTGAAAGCAGGGGTTGGAGAAATAAAATTTAGGGCAACAACAGGTTCTGGAAATATAAATATCCGTTAATACTAATGGGCAAGGCATAAATATATGCATTTTAGCTACAACTCTATTAAATCATAGAACAATGAAAGAATACAGCATCAAACTTCTATTACTATGTATTTTGTTTAGCTTAAGTGATACTATTCTGGGGCAATCATTTGAACACAGGTTGATGGATGTTAAATCAATGCAAGAGGATCTTACATTTATACAAAACAAATTAAATGAGATTCACCCTGAGCCCTATCATTTTATAAGTCAGTCGGACTTCGGGCAGCGGGTGGAGAACTTGAAGAATAACCTTAACCCTATGACCAAAGAGGACTGGTATGTGAAACTGGCGAATTTGATTGCCACTTTGCATGATGGACATACGGTGCTCATCTATCCTTATGAGTATCGCCAAAAGTACTTTGACCAGGGCGGAAAAATTTTCCCTTTCCATATCAATTTGGAGGATGATCAACAAGTGGTTATCCGACACCAGTATCTGCAAGACGAGCGACTGAATGGAGCAGTACTGGTTGAGATCAATCAAAAACCGATTAACGAAGTGATTGATAAAATGCGTTCACTGACGTTTGGCGAATCAGAAGTTTTTAGAAACTCTCAGATTTCCGGGCGTTTCGGACGAATGTACTGGCTGCTTTACGGCCACACCGATTCGGTAGTATTGAAAACCCGTTTGGCAAATGGCGAGATATACGAAAAAAGTGCTGCTTGTCTTTTGTCTGCTGAGTACGATAGTATCAGTAAGATTCTATTTCCGATAACTACTGCGCCCAACTACACACACATGCACTATACACACCTCAACGACCGAAAGGTAGGTCTATTGACACTTTATGACTTCTCGACTTACAAGGGTTACAAGGACAGTATCAGAAATATTTTCAAACAAGTTCGTGAGCATGCTATTGACACCTTGTTTCTGGATCTGAGAGACAATGGCGGTGGGGAACACTCAATCACCGAGGAAATCAATAATTACCTGCTGAAAGAACCGTGGGTACTTGTATCAAAAGCAAAAATAAAAATGAGTGATGAATTTTATGGTGTGTTTCCAAAATCAGTCAGGTGGCTGGCCCGAATTTTGCCGAAGAAGCCCTCTTTAAAATTAGCGGCAGCAACCATGACAAAAAACACAAAAATTGAAAAGACGATAGTCACAAAAGATCCGGTTACCAGGCAGCGCCTGTTTGAAATACATACGCGCCCAAGACAACATTATTCCAAAACGTATCTATACAGCGGCAAATTATTTCTACTAACCAATCGTAACTCATACTCCATGTCGGGCATGTATGCTGCTATCATGAAAGACTACAAGCGTGCATCAATTATCGGAGAGGAAACCGGGGGGCTGGCCAATCCGCACGGTTCGAATGTGGCGCTTAAGCTACCACACTCGAAATTCACCTTTACGGTATCTACCTCGCGTGCCTACCGCCCTTCAGGAATTTTTGATAACCGGGGTGTCATGCCAGACATCCCAATTCCTTACAAAACATTGATGCGGGCAAAATCCATTGAAGATATGGTCAAACTCATCACAGATGTAAAATAAGCAATTCAAGTTAGATAAAATTACAAACTCAATAGATAGCCTATCAAGTGATTCTAATAAATTAATGACCAGCAGCTAACAGTATTAGCCTTGCAAGGCATTTATGAATCCTTTATGTTGCGTATAATAGCAGTTTATGTAAGAATAAAAAAAAGAAGCAGGCAGGTAATATTTTGTACCAACTGTTTTTTAGAAATAAACTGTCAACAAATAACCTTATACATGAAGAAAAGACATTGGCTGTATGAGAATAACGAAGACAATACGGTCAGATATATTTTGGGCACCAAAGGGAAGAAGCCATTGCTCTGTTTTGGCATAAATCCGAGCACAGCCGAACCTGAAAAGTTGGACAATACGCTAAAGTCGGTTGAACGTGTAGCCCCGCTAAAGCGGGTCAGGCTGTTCTAAAATTCAATATTTCGTTTCGCTTTTATTTTTATCTTAGCAGGACAAATTAACTTACCGTATCGCGAATACTATCGGGGAGTGTATTGATCAAGAAAACTTTATGAAATTGATTGAAGCGAAATTAAATAAGCCTACCTAATAGCACTTACCCAATATAGTGCTAAAGAGGAATTTGAAATTATTGATGACAAAATATTGGCTAAGAAATTAAAAGACAATGCAACCGACACAAGCGACTTAGAAAATCAAATAGACCAATTGGTTTATCAGCTTTACGACTTGTCCGATGAAGAAATCAAAATCATTGAGAATGCATAAATAATAACCCCTATGAGCAACATAAAATTATTTGAAAATAAAAAGGTGCGTAGCCAATACGATGCCGATAAAGAAATGTGGTATTTCAGCATAGTAGATATTGTTGGTATTTTAACCGAGCAGCCTACCGTAGATAGAGCCCGAAACTATTGGAAAGTGCTGAAAAGCAGGCTAAAAAAGGAGGGGAATGAGTCGGTTACAAATTGTAACCAACTGAAACTACAATCAGATGATGGTAAATTTTACAAAACAGATGTAGGTAATGTGGAAGATATTTTTCGACTTATTCAATCCATTCCATCCCCCAAAGCAGAACCTTTTAAGCAATGGCTTGCGAAAGTAGGTTACGAAAGATTGCAAGAAATAAACGACCCCAGCCAAAGCATAGACAGAGCCAGAGAAAACTGGCAAAAACTGGGCAGAAGCGAAAAATGGATTCAGCAACGAATGACTGGGCAGGAAACGCGGAATAAGCTAACTGATTATTGGCAAGAAAGTGGCGTAAAAAAAGGAGATGAGTTTGCGGCATTAACGAATATCATTCATCAAGAATGGACAGGATTAACCGTAAAAAAACATAAGGAACTAAAAGGTTTAAAATCGCAGAACCTAAGAGACCACATGAGTGAAGCGGAATTGATATTTACTGCATTGGCTGAACTTTCTACCAGACAAATAGCGGAAACAATAAAGGCAAAAGGATTAAAAGAGAATGCAGTAGCCAGCAAAAAAGGGGGTACAGTAGCCAAAAATGCAAGAAAAGAATTAGAAGCAAAAACAGGAAAAAGTGTAGTAACCGGAGAGAATTTTTTGCCACCCGCAAAGAATAAAAAGAAATTGAAATAGCACAGAATGAAAGCCAACGAACTACAAATAAATAATTTTTTGCAAGCACCAAATGTGCAGTTTGTAATACCTGTTTACCAACGAAATTATGATTGGACGAATACCGAGTGCAAAGAACTCTTGAACGATATTATTTCGATTGAAACCCAAACAACTACCTACTCGTTTACTGTTTCCAAACAATGACACGAACAGAAAGTGCCGAATGAGTGAGAAAAAAGGCTGTGTGCACGTATTCTGTATTTGAATTTTTGAGAATAGATTAGCAGAAACTAAGTAACACATGAAGAAAAGACATTGGCTGTATGAGAATAACGAAGACAATACGGTCAGATATATTTTGGGTACCAAAGGGAAGAAGCCATTGCTTTGTTTTGGCATAAATCCGAGCACAGCCGAACCTGAGAATTTAGACAATACGCTAAAGTCGGTTGAACGTGTATCGCTGAATAACGGCTTTGACAGCTGGATTATGTTAAACATATACCCGCAACGGGCAACTGACCCCAATGCTATTCATAAAGAAATTGACACAGTCATTCACGATAACAATCTGGCAAAAATCAATCAACTGTTATCTGAGTTACCAAAGCCTGTAATTTGGGCTGCCTGGGGAACACTTATAGAGAAAAGACCATTTTTAATTCAGTGCTTACACGATATTCATACCCTGGCTTCAGGTTATACGTGCAAGTGGGTAACAATAGGCAAACACTCAGCAAAGGGCCACCCGCACCATCCGTTATATTTGAGTGCAACAGCTAAACCGTTAGCCTTCAACATAGACGACTATTTGAAGAACTGCGGCATATAACAAACCTTGGGATCGTAGGCAGTTGATGCCCGGATAGCGGTAAGTGATGCAAGATGATGGCTATAGGAATGGCAGGTAAATTTGCGTAGTTAGTTGTTTCCATTTATCGTTATATTTACCGATTCACTTACAGATTAGGAGACAATAAAAATGCGTACACTGGCATTCATCATTCTGACAAGTAGCCTATTGACAAGCTGTGTTGGGGTAAAAAAATATACACGTTTTGCCGAGGCTAAAATTGAGGCTATAAAAACAGCAACTATAAGTGAAAACATCACATTCGACTTGAGTGAGCTGGAAAACAAGAATGCAAAGGTTACTTCAACAACATTAAAGTCGCAGTTTATACCTGCAATACTTTATTGGCAATGGAACAATACCATAAAATGTGAAATTAATCCCCGACTTGTAGGAGAATACTTCAGGGAAGATTTCTTAGCGTTTGCTGATACATTAAATATGTACGAGAAGCTTGAGGGACGTGAACTTGAAGTGAAAATTGAGAAAATACCTACCCGTTTCCTTTATGTAAATAAAGGCCATACATTTATTCTGTTGTATCTGTATACAGTGAGTTCCTTAACTATCATTTATCCGCAAAAGGAAGACCTGGTTGTAAGCTATAAACTGACTGAAAACGGTTCGATTATTAAAGAAGGTAGTTTAACTGTAAAGAATAAAGATCAAGCTATTAACAACAAGTTTAAATCGACAAAGAAATTTACCTGGCAATACATTGATCAGTTTAAAGAAAACAATAGAAAGTTGACGAATGAACTGGTTGACATGCTATTCAATGAACTATAAATTGGTTATTTTATCAAATAATGAATGAGTGCCGTGTGGCTCTACTACAGTATTATATGTAGTGATAAATAACCGGTATATTTATTAAACATATTTGCTCAACAACAAATATGTACATAATTATATCTGTATTGTTATAGCCGTAGGTGTAAAAAGATTCCTCATTTATGATTTAAAGATGACATAACAGATATTTGAACCGGGGTTACAAACGGTGAATGTATTGAGAAATATAGTAAACACTTGAATAAACTGAATAATTTTAATGATTATATTTGGCTCATGAAAAAAGCAACAGTACTATTCACTTTAATCTTTTCATTGTGTTCCGTAATTATGCTATCATGTAAAAACGAAACCGAATGTTTTGATAAGGAGTTGTATGAGAAACACAAAAATGATATTTGTACAATGGACTGTCCCGGTGTTGTTGGATGTGATGATAAGACGTATTGCAACGAATGTATTGCGAGGACAAAAGGAATAAGGGTAAAATGAAATATACCTTTGCAGCATATGTACGTTAAGCGTATTGATATCAAGCATATTTCCTTAAAATCCTTGAGTGAGGGCAGACAATATTCGGATTTGCCAACTACTACGGAGTGGGCTATGCGAACATCTGTTCTTAAAAGTGATTTAAAATGAAGATTGTAAAGATTTTACTGGCAATTTCAATAGTGCCTGTATTTATCAGTTGCACAAGTATGAAAAGTGTATTTATAAAAGATAAGGCTGAGTTAATTGTAAGAAATAAAGTTGTTAAGCCCGGAATAATAACCGAGGACGTTATAAAAGACTTACCCGCGCCCATTAAAAAGTATCTTCGGGTTTGCGGCTACATAAATACACCTGTTCCTGTAAATGCAAATGTACATTGGGCTGAGAGTTGGTTAAAAATGTCGCCCGAGAAGGAATGGGGTAAACTGCAGACAATACAATTCAACTCAGTAAAACCAATTGGCAGAGTGGCATATATGAAGTTCTCATCAATGCCTGTTGCCGCACGGGATCTTTATCGTGATGGATATGGAGAAATGAACGGAAAACTTCTGAATTTGATACCCGTTGTTTTTGATAACAGTAAAGAAGCAGCGCAATCTGCCCTGATAACTGTATTCTGCGAGTTTATGTTTATACCTGGCTATCTGTTGCTGGATCATGTAAAATGGGAATATATTGATGAACACACCGTACGGGGAACACTCAGCGATAATGGCATTGAAGTTACAGGATTATTCTACTTTAATAAGGAAGGCTTATTTACCCGATTTGAAACAAATGACCGATATTACTCAACAGGTAAGAACAGTTATAAGAAAGTTAAATTTTCAGCAATTGTAGAAAGCTATAAAATGCAGGATAAGTTAAAAATTAACGAAAAGGTTAAAATTGTTTGGCACTTACCCGAGGGTGATTACGAGTATTATAAAGGAATAGTTGAGCGGATAGAGTTTAATGTAATTGACTAGCCATAGCAATAACTTACACCTGTACTCGATCATAAATAGCAAGCAGGTTAGTACAATATTACCTGTTTCGCTTGTGGCAATTTAGTTAAGCAGAACGGGTCAGTAAAACCTACTGTGGTAATTGATAGTTGTCCGTATAATAGTGCATCTAAAGCGGGAGCTGGTATACGAATCGAAACAACAAAACAAGGCTGAAAATCGATTTAATTGAATATTAAAATCTGTAAATTGCATGCCTATAGCAAGCTCCGCAGTAAGCAATTTACATAAACATCTAATTAATGGAACAGACGAAAATTACAGTACAAGCATTGATAAATGCTGATAAAAGCAAGGTGTGGGAGTACTACACAAGCCCAAAACACATTATAAACTGGAACTTTGCAGACCCAAGCTGGCATTGCCCGGATGCCAAAAATGATATGACAGTTAGCGGGCGATATATGGCCCGGATGGAAGCCAAAGACGGCAGTTTTGGGTTTGACTTTGAAGCCATTTATACTGAAATAAGCCAGGGTGAGAATTTTACATATGAATTTGGCGGGCGATATGCAACAGTGGTATTCGCAGATTATAACGGACAAACAGAAGTGAATGTAATATTTGACCCTGAAACAGAAAATCCTGTAGACTTACAAAGAAACGGCTGGCAGGCCATTTTAAATAATTTCAAAAGCTACGTTGAAGCAAATTGAAATGTTATAGTTATACGTTTGCAGTAATTATGCTAGATGAATCATATTGAACAATATATTCAGCAGTTTCCTGAACATGTACAGGAGATATTAATAAACATCAGAGCATTGATTAAGGGAAATGCGCCCGGAGCTGAAGAATTAATATCGTATGGTATGCCTGCATACAAAATCAATAAAAAGCCATTGGTATATTTTGCAGCGTATAAAAATCATATAGGATTTTATGCAACTCCATCGGGACATAAAGAATTTAAAGCAGAACTTTCAAAATATAAACAAGGCAAAGGTTCAGTTCAGTTTCCGCTCGACAAACCCATTCCATACACGCTAATTGAACGAATTGTAAAATTCAGGGCAAACGAGTGTAATAAGTTATAATGAACGGCTAAAACCGGCAGACCAAGATTTGCCAACCTGCCGGTGCCTGTAAAACGGAACGAACCCTCCCCTATGCAATACAGGCAAGTACTTAAAGCGACTTCAGATTGGTCATTCGTGGAAAGAACTATCACGTGACTGTCAAAAATAGCACAGGAGTATGTTTACATTGAAAACCTTGAATTGAAAATTAAATTGCATACAGAATGGCGAACAAAAAATGCAGGTTTGATAAATTTAAAAACGTATAATATATCATGATAAAATTACGATTGGCTCTTGACTGGACACCTAATACCAATCATATTGGATTTTTTATTGCACAAGAGCTGGGTTACTACAAACAACAAGGAATAGAACTTGAAATAATCAATCCGGCTGATGATAATTATATGCTTACACCCGGTAAAAAGTTGGAACTTGATATTGCCGACTTTGCTATTGCACCGTTCGAAACAGTCATAAGTTTGAATAACAAACCCAATAGAGTTAAGGCAGTAGCAATTTATGCCATTTTACAGGAAGACTTAAGTTGTATAGCATGCCTTAAATCGTCAGGCATAACATCGCCTAAGTTTCTTGATGGCAAGAGTTATGCATCCTACAAGGCACGATATGAAGACAGCATTGTCAGAGAAATGATAAAAAATGACGGAGGTGTTGGCGATTTGCAAATTGACTATCCGGACAAACTTGGTATTTGGAACACACTGATAAGCGGACAGGCTGATTCAACATGGATATTTGACAACTGGGAAGGAATTGAAGCACAGAGTAAGGGTATTGAGCTCAATAAATTTACTATGTCCCAATACGGAATTCCTTATGGTTATTCACCTGTAGTCATCACCAAAGATGAAAATTTACTGCAGCACAAAGCCATTTATTCGAAGTTTATTCAAGCCACAAAAAGTGGATTTCTGTTTGTAGAAAATCATCTGAAAGAGTCGCTCATCATATTACAGCGCTATGTACCTGAACATGATTTACAAAATATTGATTTAGGAAAATCTATTTCGGCAACTGCTCCTTACTTTGGCAATGCAACAGATAGTGGCAGGATGAATAAAGACAGAGTTATCAGTTTTTTAAAGTGGCTTACAGAAAAAGGCCTTGAAGACAATAAAATACTGGATCAAAAGTTATTCAGCAATGAATTAATCGGATAAAGGAGAAACAAACAATACAACGCATGAAGTCATTCAAAATATTCATCTTAATTACCCTGTTGACTCAGCAGGCGTTGGCTAACCTGATATATCATCCGGTAACATTTGTGCTAAGTACAGATAAAGAAAGCTATTACGAAGGTGAAAAAATTACCTTCAACATCACAATTACCAATACCGATAAAGCACGAACCCTTCCTGTTTTATTGCCACATACACAAAATACGGGTCAAAAGCTGTTTTATTTAAACGCTTATGATAAAGCCAGGAATACGCTGCTACTAAGATACACCGAAGACAAAATCATGAATATGATGGTGCACGATACAGGTTCGGTTAAAATAAAATACTTAAAACCGCTGGAAAAAATTGTTGTACCGATTTACCTGAATGATTTTGAAAACTATTATTCGTACTACACACAAAATGCTTCACACCACAGTTTCGGAGTGCCCCTATTTGCCGGGCTTTATAAAATAAATGTGACATACAATCCGAAAGGGATAGCCTTAGGCGACAGCATTTACTCCTACTATAACGACTTTGATAAAAACATACCCTATAACGGAAAACAAGCCATGCCTGAGCAGGGGCAAATCACCCAAATGATTGATTTGAAAATAAAACGCAGTGCCGACACTGTTGTCACCATCGAGCGTATGACCTATTACATCAATACCGATGGATATAGATATTACTATAACTCACGCTACTCGCCAAAAATAAGTACCGATACCGGTTGCCATCACATTACCGATTTGCCACCCGATAGTTTTTCGATGAAGCAGGAATATTTCTACAGTTATTTTTACGATAATTTTGCTGAATATATAAATCGTTTTGAGGATGGTGATATAAGAGAATACCGCAAATTCTCCGATTGGTGTCCGAGTTATTTATACACCGAGCGCTACAATGAGTTCAAGCAAAAAACGCACTATGAACTACAGCTGCCCGATAAACGGTTTTATAGTATCTCCTACAATCAGCCTGATGGCAGTGTGCATGAAGAGTCGTATTGTTCGGCTGACGGTACGCTGTGTGTGATAACAAGATATGTGTATGATAAGCAAGGCATATTGAAAAATAAAAAAGTGGTGCAAACATCACCGTGTAGGGAGATAGAAATCAACGGCAAGAAAAGGAGTGCAACCATTGTACACAATCTGGAAGGAAAGTAGTGGATTTATATAAGCTGTGGTAGAAAAGCATATGCCGCTGAAATAATTTAAGATTGATTTCTGACACCTGTATGGAGAACCGGAGTAAACAGGGTGTGTTGGAGTATAGTTTCCGAATGATCTCCGATAGCATAACGTAAAGAGACAATCCGTAAAAAGAATACAAATAGCCCGAATATGTATTATGCGGCTTGCGGGCTAAAGCGGCAATTTGCACCCTTAATTTATACATAAAATGAACAAAAAAATTTTAATAACGGGTGCAAGCAGTGGAATAGGAAAAGATGCTGCAAAGTTTTTCCATTCAAAAGGCTGGAATGTTATCGCTACCATGAGGAATCCGGAAAATGAGAAGGACTTGAATCAGTTAACCAATATGTTAGTTGCCAAACTTGATGTATTGGACTTAATGTCTATTTCCGATGCTGTTGCAAACGGAATTCAACAGTTTGGTGGTATTGATGTGGTGGTAAACAATGCCGGTTATGGTGCCTATGGGCCATTGGAGTCATTTCCACGAGAAAAGATATTGCGTCAATTCAATACCAATGTAATAGGGCTGTTGGATGTAACAAGAGCTATACTCCCCCACTTTCGTGAAAACAAAAAGGGTATTATAATCAATATTTCATCCATGGGTGGGAAAATGACATTCCCATTGGGTTCATTGTATCACGGTACTAAATTTGCCGTTGAGGGAATATCCGAGTCTTTGCGGTATGAGGTTGAGCAATTTGGTGGTAAAGTAAAAATTGTAGAGCCCGGCACAATTTCAACCGATTTTGCAGGTCGTTCATTTGACTTCAACAATGATGCTGATTTGAAAGAATATCAAAATATTGTAAATAAGATTATATTGGCTATGCCAACCATGTTAAAGAATTCATCTCCGGTCGGTGTCGTGTCCAACGTGATTTATGAAGCGGCTACTGACGGTAAAAATAAATTAAGATACATGGCAGGAAACGATGCAAAACTGTATAATCTGCTGAGTAAACTGTTTGGCTACAACTTTATTGTACGTATGAATAAACGATTTTTTAAACTATGAATATGAACCCCGTTGTAAAATATTTTAATGGTGAAAAAGCCGAAAGCTACATTTTTATACTGATTGGTATAGTTGCTTTGGCGATGGCTTTGTACTTCTATTTTGCCTTACGAACATCGTTTTGGAGAGGCGTAGCTATTCCATTTATTCTTGTTGCGTTGCTTGAATTTGTGGTGGGATACACCATTGTTACAAGAAGTCCGAAAGATATAGCACGTGTCGAGGCATATATTCAGAAAGAACCGCAAAGCATAGAAACACTTGAAATTCCGAGAATGGAAAAAGTAATGAGCAATTTTGTACTGTTCAGATACATAGAAATAGCATTAATTATATTAGGCATAATTCTGATGTATAGCTCCAAAAATGACACCTTTTGGAGGGGTATAGGATTGGGTTTATTTATTCAGGCCGGCATTGTTTTGTCTCTGGATTTTTTCGCTGAAAGACGTGGGCATACGTATTTAGAATACTTAAAAGAACATGTAGTACAACATGAAAGAACGGATACATCTTCAATCAATCAGTGATCTGCATACATTATTTAATCTGGGAAACAGTTACCATCCAATGGTAACTGTTTTAGATTTTAGTAAGGTTACTGAACAAGTAGAACAACAGTCAAAAATCACAACCGATTTCTATTCGATACTGTTCAAGAACTATTGCAAAAACAATATTAAGTATGGAAGAAAAGCCATAGATTTTCAAGATGGAAGCCTGATATGTATAGCCCCCAATCAGGTAATAGAAATAGATAATGAGGCCATAGAACGGGAAGATAAAATGGGATGGGGCTTGTTCTTCCATCCCGATCTGATTCGGTCTACGTCACTAAATGATAAAATGAATACCTACAGCTTCTTTCATTACGAGGTGTCAGAAGCCCTTCATTTGTCAGACAAGGAAAAAAATATATTGTATGAATCGGTTCAAAAGATTCAACATGAAATTCAGGAAAACATTGATGTGCATAGCCAGCAAATCATCGTTTCCACCATTGAACTTTTATTAAGCTACTGCTTGCGCTTTTACAGCAGACAACTGATAACCAGAACGCACACAAATAAATCTATTGTGTCGCAAATAAAACATGTATTGAATCAATACTTTTCCGATAACAAGATTCATGAACAGGGCTTGCCTACTGTTAAGTACTTGGCAGATAAGGTTCACGTATCGCCAAGTTATTTGAGTGATTTGCTGAAAAAGGAAACCGGCAAAAACGCACAGGAACATATTCATTTTTACCTTATTGAAGAAGCAAAGAATCTGCTATTAAATACGGATAAGAACATCAGTGAAATTGCCTATCATCTGGGATTTGTATATCCTCAATATTTCAATAAACTGTTCAAGAAAAAAACCGGTAAAACACCCGTAGAATACAGAAACCTGAATTAGAGAAGACCGGTGGTGTCGGTTATGATTTACCGTTATCGTATAGACTTGTATCTGCAATTGCTTTATACAGAAATGTTCAATGATGAACTTTTAAACATGGAAGTTCGCAGAAACTGAATACCTTACTCAAGATATTGCATTCATTATGGCTCAATTCGCTGTGTTTGTATGCTGAATACACTGAATAGGTAAAAAATATCTATTTCACGCTTATTAATATTTGCTATCATTGTGTAATGACATTACCCATTCCAACAGGCTTAAAGACACCCAACTGGTTGCTGAGTACATATGCAGTTGTGTTTGCCTCATTTTGGTTATACACGCTGCTGGGTACAACCGACCTGGCAAACTGGTGCATAGAAAATATCATGACGGTGCTGGGCCTTTCGGTGATTACATTAACCTACCGCAGGTTTCAGTTTAATGCCATCAGCTACACACTTATATTCATACACCTGATGCTGCATATATACGGTGCCATGTATACGTATTCAGAAAATCCGCTGGGCTACTGGCTGAAAGAAATGCTGGGGTGGAACCGCAACCACTACGACCGTATTGTTCATTTCTGCTTTGGCCTTTTTCTGGCCTACCCCATGCGCGATTATTTTATGCGCTACTTCGAGTGGCCTGTGTGGGTATGCTGGGTATTGCCGTGCGAAATTACCTTATCATTCAGCGGCATGTACGAACTGATTGAATGGGCCGTGGCTGAACTGTTTTTTCCGGCACAGGGCGTTGCCTACCTGGGCACTCAGGGCGACATTTGGGATGCACAAAAAGATATGGGCCTGGCCTTTGGCGGTTCGGTGCTGTGTATGGCTCTTGTTGCAGGATTGAAATCCGTATTTAAGAAACCTATTTAGTCATTTTCTCAGCCAGCTTTACGGCTTCGTATGCGTTTACCACTGCACCTGTGCGGCACAGCTGATCCATTTTGGTTTTGTTTTTAGTACCCGGCATATATACTTTGCCTTTTACTTTTACAGCCGATTGCATAATGACTTCTTTCACCTGAGCTGCAGAAAGCGATGGATAGTAACTCCACACTAAAGCAGCAACACCTGCCGTAACAGGACATGCCATGCTGGTTCCGTCATATGAAGCGTATTGCGACTCGGGTATGCAGGAATTAATTTCGACACCCGGTGCAAATACATCAACATTGTTTTTCCCGTAGTTGGAAAATGGAGCTGCCAGGGTTTTTCCTTTTGTCCAGCCTGAAGCCCCTACTTCAATCCAGTTTGGAGCTTCCTGTCCGTTGTCGTATTGATCGCGCGGGTAATTGGGTTCTATATCTGTATTTTTTCCATCGTTGCCGGCTGCATGTACCAGCAGTACATTTTTCTCTGCAGCATATTTTACAGCTTCATCTACTACATGTTTGTGTGGTGAGTAGCTTTTGCCAAAACTCATATTGATGATGTGAGCACCGTTATCGGCCGCATAGCGAATAGCGTTAGCAATATCCTTATCACGCTCATCGCCATCGGGCACTACACGCAAAACCATAATGCGTGCGTTGGCACATACTCCGTTTATGCCTTTGGCGTTATTGCGCACAGCTGCAATAATACCTGCTACGTGTGTGCCGTGTTCGCCCTTGGGACCGCTAACGCGGTTGGTTCCGTAAAAACGTTCTTTCGGATCATCGGGGTTATCACCCACTTTTACGCGGGGGTTAAACTCGACATTGAGGTGATACTTCATTTGATTTTGATAATGTTCCATGGCAGGCTTAAGCTGTTCTTTAAGCATAGGCAGGGGCATTCCTTTTTTAATTAACCCCTGTATGCGGGCTGCTACTGCATTTTCTATTGGTCCTCCTGCCTGAAATCCTTTCAGCTGATCAAGCTTGGGTGTTTCAGTGCCTGTATATTTTTGCATTTTGTCGATAACTGCATTGAAGGTTTCGAACATGCGGATATTTCCATTGGCCTCATCTGTTTTTTCCGAGTACTCATTTTTGGCACGTATATACAGTTCAAAAGCTGCACGATCTGACTGGCTGACAGAAGAGGCATCGGTTGCATTAAACTTTTTATCGCCATCGCGCATCAGTCGGGTCAGTTCCATGGTTTCTTCAACCACATCTCCACCCGGACCGCTTATAAAACTCCAGCCATGTACATCGTCAATATATCCGTTGTTGTCGTCATCTATTTTGTTGTCGGGTATTTCTTTGGTGTTTACCCAAATATTTTCCTTCAAATCTTCGTGGGCCACCTCAGTGCCACCGTCAATTACGGCTACTACAACCGTGCGTCCGGTTTTTCCGCTAAGCAGTTCGGCATAGGTACGCTCGGTACTTACACCCGGTATTTTATCTTTTTTAAGATCGAGGTTGAACCAATTGGCAGGTGGTGTTTTTTGTGCAAACAGCGGCAAGGCAAGCAACTGTATGGCCAGAACATAAAAGTTTCTTTTCAGCATGTGCATATATAGATTTAATTCAGTAGGCATCAAAAATAGGCGATACGGGTAAAGCGCCCAAACCGTTCATGTATAAAAAAACGACCCCTCGTTTCCGGGGGGTCGTCTAGCCTATGAAACAATTGCACCTCTACTCATAGATGCAATACCTTATGTCTGATTGAATACATGTTCAACACATCAACAAAAGGTTGGTTTTACATAAAATAAATTTTAATCTTTACTGTTTTTGAAATCCTAATCTGAGTTTGAGTTTATGCGCCAGAATAATCATTGCCGGAACCACAATCAGTGTAAGGAATGTGGCAAAACCCAGTCCGAAAATCATGGTCCATGACAACGGCCCCCAGAAAGCTACACTATCGCCACCGAAAAAGATATGCGGATTACCTTCCTGAAACAGTTTGGCAAAATCAATATTCAGACCTACAGCCAGCGGTACCAGCCCTGAGATAGTAGCCGTAGCAGTAAGCAACACCGGTGTCATGCGGGTGCGTCCGGCTTCGATAATGGCTTCTTTCACAGGCATGCCCTGACTGAGTAAAATATCGGTAAACTCAACCAGCAAAATACCGTTTCGTACCACAATACCGGCCAAAGCCACAATACCTACACCGGTCATCACCACTGAAATTTCCATATCAAAGATGGAGAAGCCCAGCAGCACTCCAATAAGGCTTAATACAATTTCGCTGAGAATGATAATAGGTTTAGAAATGGAGTTAAACTGTGTTACCAGAATAAGGAATATTAGGCCCAGTGAAACCATCATAGCACCTCCCAAAAACGCACCTGTTTCGGCTTGCTCTTGCTGTTCACCGCCCATACTCACCGTTACACCGGCAGGCAGCTGATATTTCTTAAGTTCTTTGTCAATTCGCTGTACAATTTCATTCGCATTATAGCCGGTAAGCACGTTTGATGACAGCGTGATGATGGGTTTTTCATCCAGTCGCTTGATGCCACCGTAAGTATTTCCATATCTGACATTGGCTACTGATGACAAAGGAATTTGACGCACCATGCCTCCCATATTCATATCACGGAAAGTCAGTTTCAGGTTCATGAGTGCATCAATGCTGTTGCGCTGATCTTTGCGGTAACGAATTTGTATCGGATATTCATCGTTGGCATCTTTCAGTTTGCTGGGCTGATCCAGTCCGAAAATGGCTTTACGCAATTCCATACCTATCATGTAGGTGCTTACGCCTTCGCGGTTGGCACGTTCGCGGTCAACCTCTACTACTATTTCCGGTTTGTTGCTTTGCACATCCGATTTCAGTTCTTCCACCCCGGCTATATTTAATGAATCAAGAAAACGCTTTACATCAGCACCCACTTTGGTGAGCTCTTCAATATCATCGCCTTTTATTTCAACAGCAATGGGTTTGCCCGTTGGTGGTCCGTTCTTCTCCTGCTCTATCACAACTTCGGCACCGGGAATTCCTTTGGTAGCTTCACGTATCAGGTCAAGGTATTTGCGTGTCGATTCTCCATCGCGTTTGGCAAATTCTACAAACGCAACCGACACTTTACCCAGATGCGGTGTAGGACTAAAATTGTATTCAAACTGTGAAGGGTCGTTCGCACCTACGGCAACGTTGGAGATTATAGACTCGACAATCGGATTATTTTCTCCCACTACATTGTAAACGCGGTCTTCTACAATCTGGGTAATGGAATCGGTGTAGCGTGCTGAAGTTCCGGTAGGAAGAGTAATGTAGGTGTACACAAAATTGGGATCAGACTGAGGAAAAAATACCACACTGGGTTTTACAATACCGGTTAGCACAATACTAAAAATAAGCAACGCAAACGTACCGACCAGTAACCAGATGGGGCGGCTTTTTTCAAGCGACCAGGTGACCACACCTTTATACACGTTTTGCACGGCAGGCCAATGCTTTTCCTGAAAGGCTTTTATCCATTTCCAAAACACGAAACGGTTTAAGGAGTATAAACCAAACATAACGATGGTGAAGTTGCCTGTTCCTATATTTCCGGTGAGGTATGAAAGCAGTGCAATAACTGCAAACACGATGCCTGTAATTTTATAGCCACGGTGATTTTTCCGCTCTTTGGCTTCCTCTTCATGCGTTTTCATAAAATCGACAGCAAACACAGGATTGATAATGTAAGCGACAAACAATGATGCCAACAGGGTTACAATAAGTGTTACAGGAAGAAAGAACATAAACTTACCAATAACACCTTGCCAGAAAGCCAGCGGAATAAACGGTGCAAGTGTGGTCATGGTTCCTGAAAACACAGGTAGAAATACTTCACCCGCGGCCAGCTTGGCGGCTTGCTTGATGGGCATTCGGCCATTGCCGAAAATGCGGTGCGTATTTTCAATTACCACAATGGCATCATCTACTACAATACCCAGGGCAAGCAAAAACGAAAACAGCACGATAAAGTTGAGTTTGAAACCGATGGCCGGAAACACAATAAAAGCCACAGCACACGACAAAGGAACCGACATAGCTACGAAAATGGCATTGGTGGTACCCATAAAAAACATGAGAATAACGGTAACCAGTACAAATCCAATGATAATGGTATTGATAAGGTCGTGAAGGGTGGTACGGGTTTCCTCCGACTGATCACCGGTGATGGTTACTTTTAGTCCGGGAGGAAAAATTTCTTTTTCATAACGTTCGGCTATAGCGTTGATTTTATCGGCAGCTTCAATCAGGTTTTCGCCACTTTTCTTAATCACATTCATGCTGATTACATTTTTGTGCTCAAGGCGCGCATAACTTTCTTTCTCTTTGAAGTCGTCTTTTACTTCAGCAATATCTTTCAGGTACGCTTCTGCTCCTGTTTGTCCTTTTATTACAATATCGCCCAGCTTATCGGGATTTTTGTACTGCCCTTTCACGCTGATAGAACGCTTCAGTCCGTCCATATCAATCAGGCCGCCTGATACGGTCAGGTTTTCTGTAGCAATGGCTCGGTTTATATCATCCAATGTAATATGGGCCACTTCGGCTTTGTACATATCTACATTGATCTGAATTTCGCGTTCAAGTGCACCGGCCATATCGGCACGGGTTATTTCTTTCAGTCCTTCAATTTCATCCTGAAGCAGGTCGGCATACTTCTTCATTTTATCGAGGGGAAGGTCACCGCTGATGTGAACCTGCATGATAGGAAATTGCGAAGCATCAATATCGGTTACCTGAGGATCTTTGGGTAAGTTGTCGGGCAAATCGTTCTTGGCTTTGGCAATTGCATCTTTTACACGCTGCAACGATAAGTCCACATTCTGATCGGTATTAAACTCAACGTTGATAACCGAAAAATCCTGAACCGAATTACTTTTAATTTTTTTGACACCGGTTAAGGTGCTCAATTGTTTTTCAAGCGGTTTGGTCACCAACTGCTCCATATCATTGGGCGAAGTACCGGGGTATATGGTGGTGATGAGTATACTTGGAAACTTTACTTCGGGGAATTGCTCTTTAGGTAAACGGATGTAACTGAATAATCCGGCCAGAGTGATAATGATAGTTACCACATAAATACTGGTGCGGTTATCAATACTCCAGCTCGAGGGTCTGAATTCTTTATTCGTATCTTGCATGATAGTTGTTTTAGTGTGTGATACGCTTAGTTAAATTGAATGGCTTGTCCGTCTACCAAATCCTGAAATCCGGTAGTAATGAGCAGATCTGATTCGTTTAAACCCGATTTTATTTCAGCCAATCCGTTGTATGCCTGACCTACCTGAACGATGGTTTTTTTAGCCATGTAGCGGTTGCCCTGCTTCATTGCCGTAAATACTACATGTTCACCATCCAGTTGCTGAATGGCATTTACAGGAACAACTATAGCATTAGTCAGTTCGTAGTCTACTATCTTTAGTGTAGCCACCATATTCGGATGCAAATCATCATCGTTGGGCAACTTAATTTCAATCTTGAAGGTACGCGTCATAGGATCGATGGTACGCGACACATGTGTTACAGTTGCCGCAGTTGTTTTATTCAAATCGTTAAAAAAGAGTTGAACGCGGTTGCCTGTTTTTAATTTCGACAAATTGGATTCGGATATATCGGCTTTCACTTTCAATGCATCGGGATTAATGACTGCAATGCATGGCACACCCGGTGACACCATTTGCCCTACTTTGATATTGACCATATCCACCACACCGGCAAAATCAGCTTTGATGGTAAACATATCCAGCGACTCCTTCATAGATGCAATTTGTTTTTCGAGACTTTCTTTGCTTGTTTTGGCCTGCAAAAATTCAATCTCGCTGCCCACTTTTTGATCCCACAGTGCTTTGCGTTTTTCATACACGGTATTTACCAGTTCATACTGTTTGTTCATGGATTCGAGCTGTGCTTTCTGCGCTTTACTGTCAAGTTCGGCCATCACCTGGCCCGCTGATACGCGCTGACCGGGTTTAGCCAGAATGCGAATAACCGTGGCAGGAACTCGGGCGGTGTAGGTAATGTTTTCATCGCCATCAACGCGCCCCTGAACATCAATAGCGTGAACAAAAGCTTGTTTGCTAACGGGTGTTGTGGCTACAAGCTTGGCACGGCTGTCGGTTTGTACCTGAGCAGTGTCAGTGCTTTTAGAAATTTCTTCCTGCAGTGCGGTAATTTTTGCAGCCAGTTCGTCTTGCTGTATCTGCAGTTTTTCGAGTTCAGCTTTTTTGCTTTCGATACTGTTTGTGCCACTGCATGCAGCTATAAGCATAACTAAAATGGCAACGGAATACGTGGTTATATTTTTCATGGTGTAGTAATTTATTTGTTTAGCGTGTAGTTAAATTATTTGATGTTTCCCAGCGATTGCTGTAGTTCGAGGTCGGCTATAAAAAAGTCGTAAACGGTAGTGAGGTAATTGGCGCGTGCTGTTTCCAAATCGGTTTGCGATGTGGTTAATTCCAAACTGCTGGACAATCCGTTTTTATATTTCAGTTCAACCTTGTTGTAAATTTGCTGTGCCAGTTCGAGGTTGCTTTTTTGTATGGAAATTTGCTGTGCAACACGCTTAAAATTGGCACGTGCAGAATTAACCTGTAGCATAAAACTTGACTCCAGATTTTCAAGGTTGTTGCGTGCTATTTTAATGCTGATGTCTTCCTGTTGTATTTGTGCTTGTTTGCGCAACCCGTCAAATACGGGTATATTCAGGCTTAAGCCCCAGAATGTACCGGGAAACCAGGTAGTACCTATATCGCCAAAGGCATTACCGAATGTGTTTTGCTGATGTGTGGCAAAGGCCGCCAGTGATGGTGCGTAGCCATACTGATATCTTTTTTTACTTAACTCGAATAAACGAACCTGCTGCTGCAGCAATCGGTACTCGGGGCGTTTGGTCATATCAGGTTCCGATTCAACGGTGGTAGTTTGCTTTTGGGTGTACAGGTTTTCCAGTTCATCGGTGAGCTGCACATTTTCATCAATATTTATTCCCATTTGCAACTTGAGCAGCATGAGTGCAATTTTTTCCTGATCGGAAAGTTTATCGCGCTGCAGATTCAGATTCGACAATTGGAGCGATACCCTGTCATATTCAAGTTTATCTATCAAACCATTTTTGCTGGCCTGTTCCAGGTCAAAACTTACCTTTTCCAGCTGATTAATATTTGCTGTAAGTAATTTCAGGTTGGTTTGCACAACCAGCACCATGTAGTATGCTTTGCTCACATCAACGGTAGTTTGCACAGCGTTTCTTTCCAAATTTACTTTCGACAGGTTAACAAACTCTTTCGAAGCTTTAACACCCATTAAAAAGCCACCATCAAACAACAGTTGTGTGGCGGTAATTTTTGCCGAAGTTGAATAATTCACTCCAAATCGTGCATCAATAAATTCGGGTCCGCGAGGTGAGCCCGGAGGTAAAGCATCGTTAATAAAATTAGGCAGGCGCTGAGTAGGAATTTCAATGTTGTGCAAAAATGTTCCTTCGGCATTCACATTGGGCAAGCCCGATGCCAGCACTTCTTTTACCTTTTGCTGAGCCTGCAATACTTCGAGCTTGTTGTTTTTCAAATTTACGTTGTTGGATTTAGCCAACGACACAGCATCCTGCAAGGAAAGTTTTCTCACTTCGCGGTTTTGCTGTGCACCGGCTGCAAAGGCCAGCCATACCAAAAGTGTAGTTGAAATAATCTGTTTCATATTTGTTTCTGATACTAATTAGGGAGTTTCATAAGGGTGAGTTTTTCTTCAAGCATTTCCAATCCTTTGGCAGTGCAAATGCTGCGCAGGTGGTATTTTATAATTTCAATTTGCATGGTGCGTATGTCCATGCCATGATGTTCGTAATTATCGGGGTCGGTAAGGAGGCCGGTTAGGTGTATGTAAATATTTGCCACAATTTCAATATCCAGGTCTTTGCGGTAAAGTCCTTTCTTGATTCCGTGTTCCAGGTTTTCTTTTATAAGCTGCTTGATAAAACCTCTTCTGTCGGCTTCCAGTTTATCCCAGGCGGGTTTAAAATATTTTTTCAAATCGAATAAACTGCTCGGATTAACCTGTCGGATCATTTGCCTGACCTGTTCAGCTATTCTTAGCATCACCTCTATGGCATCCACATCTTTTACTTCAGTAATCTGGCCGCACATGCAATTCAGGTTGTGCAGGTAATGGTCTACACACTGATGTACCAACTCATTTTTATCCGTAAAGAACTGATACAACGTTTTTTTGGAAATGCCCAACTCGCGTGCAATGTCATCCATCGTAATACTTTTAAAACCGTAGCGTAAAAACAGCTGCTGCGATTCGGTCAGTATTTTATTCTTTACATCCTGCTCACTCATGTTACACTCATTTATTTATTTAAAAGGCGGGGCAAAGGTAAAAACTAATTCCACATTGGAAACTTTTTTTGTAATTTTAGTTTCCTGAGTATTTTTTTATGCGTCTACGGGTTAAACTTGAAAGATTAACTGCTTTTATGCTAATTGCAGGCCTATGCATCATTCCAAACCCTACCTGGTTGGTATTACAGGTGGCAGTGCCAGTGGCAAAACACGGTTTCTGAGTGCATTATCCGATTTATTCAAAGAGGATGATGTGTGTATGTTGTCGCAGGACAATTACTACAAGCCGGCCCTTGAACATGCCAAAGACCCCAACGGCCACATTAATTATGATTTGCCCCAGTGCATTGATATGGATCGCTTTTACACCGATATACATGCATTAAAAAACGGGCAGGCGGTGAGCATACAGGAATACCGATTTCAGCATGAAGAACAGTTTGGGCAAACATTGACAATAAAACCGGCCACCATTATTATAGCCGAAGGCCTATTCATTTTTTATGACGAGCGCATACGCAGCCTATTCGATTTGTCTGTATTTATTGAAGCCGATGCTGAAGTTCAGTATTCACGAAGGTTGAAACGTGATACCGAAGAACGCAATATACCGGCCGAATTTGTGAAGTACCAATGGGACAATCATGTAATGCCGGCTTATCACAGCTACCTTTTGCCCTACCGCAGCCATGCCGATATCATCATAACCAACAACACCCATTTTAACAATAGCCTGAAGGTGGTAGCCGACCACTTTACGGCAGTTCTTAAAAGCTAATTATCAGTATTTCAATGCCTAACATAAGATTGGTATTTGCCTTGTCATCACTTATATTTGCCCGCTTTTAAAAAGCATACATCAACGAACTAAAAGAAAATACGAACAGAATGAAAAGTAAAGGAGCCGTAAAGTTATTTGCCATTGCACTAGCCGTTGTAACGGTATTTCAGTTGTCATTCACATGGGTTACCGCACGTGTGGAGCAAGAAGCCAAGGAATTTGCCAATGGCGATCCGGTATTGGAACGTGGATACCTCGATTCGGTAGCACGCGAAACTGTGTACAACCTGGGTGTAAAAAAATACACCTACCTCGAATGCAAAGAGCGCGAACTAAACCTGGGTTTGGACTTGCAAGGTGGAATGAACGTAACCCTGGAAGTATCCATTGCCGATTTGATGCGGGCATTGTCAAACAACAATCCCGATCCTCAGTTTAATCAGGCACTTGCACTGGCCACCGAGCGCCAGCGCACTTCACAACAAGATTACGTAACGCTGCTGGGCGATGCCTATGCCGAGGTTGCACCCGGTGGGAAACTGGCTGCCATATTTGCCAATCAAACCAATAAAGACAAAATAAAAATTACTTCAGGTAACGATGAGGTGCTGAAATACCTGCGCACGGAAGCTGAACAATCCATTGACCGTTCATTCCAGATTTTGCGTGCACGTATCGATAAATTTGGTGTAACCCAGCCCAATATTCAAAAGCTGGAAGGCAGCGGACGCATACTTGTAGAACTGCCCGGAGTTGATAACCCAACTCGTGTTCGTAAATTATTGCAGGGTACTGCCAAACTTGAGTTTTGGGAAACCTTCGACAATATTGATGCATACAAATACCTGACATCAGCCAACGATATACTGGCCAAAGTGCTGAAATCAACAACTACAGGCAGCGATACCGATACGGTAGCCACTGCCGGCAGTGCGCTTGCAGGTCTTGGAAAAGCATCGGCACCGGCCACTGATACATCTGCAAAAGATACAGCACAAAAATCGTTTGAAGAGTTTCAACAGGAAAATCCGCTGTTTGCCGTATTGCGCCCATATGCCGATGAGCAAAACATGCTGGTGCCCAAAGGCTCGAGCTGTGGTATTGCTATGGTAAAAGATACTGCCAAAGTGAATGCTTTCCTGAACCGTGCTGAAGTTAGAAACGTATTGCCTTCGAATATCAAATTCTTATGGGCCTTTAAAGGTATAGGAAACAGCGGTGAGGCAGTTATACTGCATGCCATCAGAACAACCAAAGACGGAAAAGCTGCACTGGAAGGTGATAAAGTAACGGATGCACGCAGAGACGTATCGCAGGGTGGCGAAATAGAAGTTGCCATGAATATGAATGCTGAAGGCGCCCGTGTATGGAGAAACCTGACCAAAGCCAATATTGACAAATGCGTAGCGATTGTACTCGATGATGTGGTGTATTCATCGCCTGTTGTAAAAAGCGAAATTCCTAATGGCAGATCATCCATCTCAGGTAATTTTACAAATGAAGAAGCGGCCGACTTGGCCAACATTTTAAAGTCGGGTAAACTGCCTGCTCCAACACGTATTGTGGAAGAAGCAGTAGTTGGACCAACATTAGGTGCGGAAGCCATCAGTCAGGGATTGTGGTCAATGGTTATTGCTACCATCGTTATTCTGATTTTTATGGTGGTGTATTACAACAATTCAGGTTACATCGCTGATATCGCTGTACTGATAAACGTGTTCTTTATTATAGGTGTACTTGCATCGCTGGGTGCTGCGCTTACTTTACCTGGTATTGCAGGTATTGTTTTAACCATCGGTATGGCAGTAGATGCCAACGTACTGATAAATGAACGCGTAAAAGATGAACTCAAAAATGCCCGAAGTGTTAAGAATGCTATTGCCGATGGTTATGCTAACGCGAATTCCTCCATCATTGATGCGAATCTTACCACATTACTTGCCGGCTTTGTACTGTATGTGTTCGGAACAGGACCTGTTCAGGGATTTGCCATTACACTGATTATCGGTATTCTTTCATCTATGTTCACAGCGGTTCTGTTATCACGTGTGATTACCGAGTGGCGCATTGACAAAGGCCACGTAGTAAAATACGCCCGTTCGTTTTCAGAAAAAGCATTCCAAAACATTAACTATGACTGGGTAGGTAAACGTAAATTATTTTATCTGTTCTCATCAACCATTATCATAGCCGGTTTAATTTCCATGTTTACCAAAGGCTTTAGCCTGGGTGTAGATTTCAAAGGCGGTTGGACTTACGTAGTGCAATTTGAAAACCCGGTTACCGGCTCGGAAGTGAGAGAGCAACTTACACCTTACCTGGGCGGCAGCGCTCCTGAGGTAAAAACATTTGGAGTTGGAAACAAATACAAGGTTACAACCACCTACATGATAAACGAAACATCAGAAGGTGCCAGCGACATGGTAGAGGCAAAAGTGAAAGAAGGACTGGATAAAATGGGCGGTGCACAAATACTGAGCTCAGCTAAGGTTGGACCTACCATAGCCAACGATATTAAAGTAGCCTCTGTATGGGCCGCTATCATCGCATTGCTGGGTATTAGTTTTTACATACTCATTCGCTTCCGCAAATGGCAGTATGCACTCGGTGCAACTATTGCACTTGCGCATGACGTGCTGATGATGATGAGTTTTTATTCATTGCTGGACGGTGTTCTGCCATTTACCATGGAAGTTGACCAAAACTTTATAGCAGCTGTGTTAACCATCATAGGTTTCTCCATCAATGATACGGTGGTTGTATTTGACCGTATACGTGAGTTTCTGGGAACGCATCATCATGAAAACAATAAGAAGAAAGTTATTAATGATGCCTTAAACAATACATTAAACCGTACCATCATTACTTCGTTAACAGTATTTATGGTAACACTTGTTCTGTTCATCTTTGGCGGTGAGGTAATCAAAGGATTTACATTTGCCTTGCTGGTAGGTATCGTATTTGGTACTTATTCGTCAATAGCAATTGCAACACCTATAGTTGTAGATATGGATCCTAAAAACAAAAACAGCTGATAAATCATTCTTAAACACATCAGTTTAAACAAAAAAGTCCCGCATCAGCGGGACTTTTTTGTTTGTTTATAATACTGAACACATGGGTATAAGTTAACACCCCTCATTCATGCGGTTAGCTCATCTTTCATGAAATTTGTGCGTTGAACAGTATAAAATTTACCACCATGAAAAAAATATTCAGTCTTATTATTCTGGCATTATTCGTCTCTCCGCTGTGGGCACAGTTCGACCCACGTTCACCGGTTGATGAACCCGAAAACTTTAAGGATAAATCCTATAACTTCTTTTTATCAAAACGACTGAAACGAGCCATACATCAGCGTGATTCGCTGAACGAACTGGTCATAGCATTTAACCGCGACACTACTCAGCGTGGCATTGAATACCGCTACCTCGATTCGCTGTACAGGGCACTTATGGCCCGCTATAACGAATGCGGAGAAAACAACAATACACTGAAGCAACAGTTTGCAGAATTAAATGCACGCTACAACGACCTGATGAAAAAGAGCCTGAGCGATGCAGAACGTTTCAACAACGCACTCAAAATAAAAGCCGAAGAACTGGAAGCACGTGAAAAGCGTCTGGCCGAACTTCAGGGAATTATCAATGCGCAGGATTCATTATTGAATGCACTGAATGATGTGGTGAAAAAAGCATTGTTGTCATTCAAATCGGATGAAATAAGTGTGGAGATGAAGAACGGCAAAGTATACATTTCCATGAGCGATAAACTGCTGTTTAAATCGGGCAGTGCTGCTGTTGAAGATGCCGGTAAGGAAGCGATTAAAAAACTGGCCGATGTACTGAACAAAAATCCTGATATAGATGTACTCATCGAAGGCCACACTGATAATATTCCCATTAAAACTGCACGCTACGAAGACAATTGGTCATTAAGTGCCGACAGGGCACTAAGCATAGTTCGACTTCTTAGCGAAACGCATGACGTAAATCCGAAGCGACTTGTAGCTGCAGGTCGTGGTGAGTTTTATCCGAAAGCCGATAACGCAACTGCCGAAGGACGTGCCAAAAACAGAAGAACCGAAATAATACTTACGCCAAAACTGGATGAATTGTACAAACTCATTCAGAAAAATCGCAGATAAGATATTAAGGCAACAGCTGGCGTTGTTTTACAACTACCCAGCCCAGGCAGCCAAAACCAAAATCGTAACGCGCCCTGCTTTTGTTAAGCAGTTCTGTATAATCACTGAAGAACCTTGCTCCTGCATATGGCTCAAGTTCACTATGAGTAAAACTGACTACCGTAGTGGCTCCCGAAAACGGATATAGCTGATACTGCTGCGAAAACTCGCCTCTTGTTATGGTGTAATTGATAAAGATTAACAACGATATGATGCTTGGTGCAACAACAGGAAGAAGCATGCGGTATTTAAACCGCAGGTAAGGAACAACCGCAAACGATACCGCTGTAAGCGACACATAACTTAGCAGCAGCATATGCACCGGAATAAGAGTTAATAATCCGTAACTGAGCAATACATATACATTTAACAGCACTAGTAAACCTATGCGCGTGTATGATTTGTGCAGGATGTAAGAAACTGAACGGATGTATAAGGGCACATTCAGTTTGTTGTATTTTATGGCCAGGAAAGTGGCCGCTGATAAAATTATGCTGATTACAAAGGCTGCAATCCATGCTCCGGTATGTATACCCGACCGATACAATTCAAAAGGTAGCCACACTGCAAATAATACTACACATAACACAATAGCCAGGTCGACAATAACAGAAACTGCGCTGGCTGTTTTGTAGTACTCCGACTGCAAAAAATCTTCGTACCGCATACGTGCAGCCTGTGCAGCCTTTTGTCGTGCCTGCCTGCGCAACTCGTCTTTATCTGGTGTTGAACTGTAAGTCTGAGTACTGTGCTTTTGTGTAAGGTACTGATAGGCTTCGGAAATGAGCAGAAACTTTTGGTGCGCATCGTACTCTTTATTGCGGTCGGGATGAAAGCGTTTGGCCAAAACACGGTATGCCGATTTTATATCATCGGCTGAAGCTCCGGGATTTAGTCCCAATGCCTCATAATATTGACGTACAGTTGGATGCACGAGGTAAAAATAGCAATAAATGACAATACCGAAGCTATTGCTATATTCGCTGTTCATGCCCAAAAAAAGATTTATCCCCTACGACATACCTGAGTTGCACGTAAGCAATGCAGGTAGCGAGGGCAAATGCATTGCCCGTTACAACGAAAAAGTATTTATGCTTGACCATGCCGTACCGGGAGATGTGGTGAATGCACGCGTGGTTGCTGAAAAACGGAGTTTTGGTACAGCAAAAATCAACAGCATCATTACTCCTTCACCCGACAGGATTGAACCCTTTTGCGAACATTACGGAACGTGCGGTGGGTGCAAATGGCAACAAATGACATACACTGCACAGCTCAACTACAAAACACAGCAGGTGAAAGATGCTTTTGACCGAATAGGTAAACTAACTTATCCGGCTATACAGCCTGCTATAGGCTCGGCCAAACAGCAGTTTTACCGAAACAAACTTGAATATAGCTTTACAAACCGCAAGTGGCTAACCCATATGCACGAAAAGGATACGTTGAGCGAAGCAGAGCATGCCGGACTCGGATTTCATATACCGGCCAGGTTTGATAAAGTATTTGATGTAAATAAATGCTGGCTGATGCACGATTTGCAAAATGACATTCGAAACAGCATTAAAAGTTTTTGCATAGAAAACCAATACTCTTTTTTCGATTTATACAAACAGGAAGGATTTATGCGCAACATGATTATCAGGCTCACATCAACAGGTGAGTGGATGCTGATAGTATGTTTCGGATATGACGATGCAGACAAACGTGATGCGCTGATGAGTTACATTCATCAATGTTTTCCGCAAATAACTTCGCTGCTGTATGTAATCAATACCAAACGCAACGATAAAATTGATGATTTGCCGGTGTATGTATATGCAGGCAAAGACTATATCACTGAATGGCTAGGCGACCTGCAATTTAATGTTGGACCGGTTTCGTTTTTTCAAACCAATACCGAGCAAACACTTACACTTTATACCAAAGCCCTGGAATTGGCATCGCTAAACGGATCTGAACTGGTGTATGACCTGTATACGGGAGTAGGAACTATTGCTTTGTTTATGGCCCGTAAAGCAAGGCATGTAGTAGGTATTGAGTATGTACAAAAGGCCATTGATGATGCCCAATCAAATGCTGCATTAAACGGAATTACCAACTGCTCATTTTTTGCTGGTGATATGAAGAATGTACTGACTTCTGCATTCGTTGCCGAACATGGAAAACCCGATGTTATAATCACTGACCCACCACGTGCCGGCATGCACGAAGATGTCGTAGCGCGAATTTTGGAAACAGCTCCTTCACGGGTAGTTTACATCAGCTGTAATGCAGCTACGCAAGCCCGCGATATTGCCCTGATGGAATCTGATTACAGGGTAACACATGTACAGCCCGTTGATATGTTTCCACACACACATCATATTGAAAACATTGCGCTGCTCGAAAAAAAGTAAACACGTACATTTGCACCTATGACACCAGAAGCTTTTCAAAAACTCATTGAAGCCCTTAAGTCAGATTTAAAGATATATTCAGAGATGATGAAGGAAGTAGCCAGTGATATTATGGCTGAAGGATTTTCGAAGTATCCCGTCTTTCTGGCTACAGAGCATGAGTTATCGGCAGGCGAACTAATACTGGCAAAAGATGATTACGCTGCCACTTTCAGCATATACGCATCAACGATGGAAGAATTGCTGGAGAAAAAATTGCTCTCGCCCGATAAGAAAGCAGCATTTGTGCAGGCCTATAAAAATCCTAGAAGTTTCATGTGCGTTATGCTTATTACTTCATCAACAGCCAGTGTTGCTTTTTACCCCTATAATGCACGTGAACAGGTAAGCTAATGAACGCACCAAAAGTAGCTATAGTCATCGTGCACTGGAACAGGTGCAATTTGCTCGAACAGTTTTTGCCCTCTGTATGCAACACCGATTATGAAAACCTGGATGTGTATGTTGTCGACAATGCATCTACTGATAACTCCGTAGCATACCTGCGTGAGCATTTCCCAAAGGTTAAAATTATAGAACTGGACAATAACTATGGCTATGCAGGTGGTTACAACCGCGCATTAAAATTTATAAAAGCCGATTATTACGTTTTACTGAATAACGATATAGAAGTACCCCCTCAGTGGTTAAAACCGCTTGTGTCAGCCATGGAAGCAAATTCGGCTATTGCTGCCTGCCAGCCAAAAATGCTCGATTACATGCATAAAAATATGTTCGAATATGCAGGTGCCAGTGGCGGGTATTTAGATAGTTTCGGTTATGCATTTTGTCGTGGCCGTGTGTTTGATACATTGGAGAATGATAACGGACAGTACGATACAGCTCAGGAAATATTTTGGGCAACAGGTGCCTGCTTGTGTATACGGGCGGAAAGTTTTCATCAGGTATCCGGGTTTGATGAACATTTCTTTGCGCACATGGAAGAGATAGATTTATGCTGGCGCCTTAAACTTCGTGGTCATAAAATTTTTGTTGTTCCTGAATCGCATGTCTTTCATGTGGGCGGTGGAACACTCAATAAAATGAGTGCACAAAAAACGTATTTGAATTTCAGAAACAACCTGATTATGCTTACTAAAAACGAGCCCATCGGCAAACTGTTGTGGTTAATTCCTTTGCGTTCGTGCCTCGATCTTATAAGTTCTCTGTTCTTCATACGCCATGGTTTCTTTAGCCACAGTGCGGCTGTACACCGCGCACATGCGCAGTACTTTTTTCATCTGGGTAAGTGGTGGAAACTAAGGCGTCAGAATTCGGCATTTCATACCGGCATGGCCGGCAGATACAATGGCAGCATTGTATTCAGGTATTTCCTGCAAGGGCAAAAAACATACACGCAACTGCAGCACTGACATTGTGAGTTAAGCAACACTGTGAATCCTTCATCATCATGCTGCCATACATACCAAGATTTATTGTGCATATTTGTTTATGCAAAAAAACTGGCTGGCATATATATTCATTATAACACTGTATTCGTGTGGTATCTATTCGCCCGGATATATACCTGTGCCACTGCATACACAGGCCGGTGAATTAAAAGTGGCAGGTGCTTATTCGGCTATTGAAGGCGGATACTCGGCAATGGGAACGGTAAGCCTTACCGATAGATTTTCAGTAGGTGCTACTTGGTCGCAAACAACAGAAAAGTATGACGAAAGGCCCGGCTATTATTATTCAAAAACAGATTTACTTCGGCAGCATTACGGAATCGTGGCCGGATATACCGCATATAAATCATCACAGGTGGTGGCAGAAGTTATGGCAAGTGTGGGGCATGGTTATGGAAATGATGTGCGCTGGAAATGGGATAGCACACGTACCAATCTGGCTGATACAATTTACCTGCGTACAAATTTTAATAAATATGCGTTGCAGGTAAACTTCGGTTATATCACTGAAAAAAGGTCTGTTGCGTTTACTCCCCGCTTAAATATTAATTCGCATAGAAACATAACCGACAATGGAATAAGCTACTCCGGCAAGAGTTTCGTTCAGGTGTGTTTTGAACCTGCATTTACATACAGACAAAGGCTGTTCAGCAAACTGGATGTATTCACTCAACTGGTGCTTTTTTATCCCATAACCAAATCGCAGATTTCAAGCAGACTCAACGATTATTCCTCTGTTTTTATACATCTGGGATTGGTGCTGAATATGGATATCAGCCGGCAAAAATAAATATGCTACTATCCTTTGCGGGTTAATACACGCATAGCAGCCTCCGCTACATTAATGGCTTCAAGCCCGTATTTTTTCATCAGCTGATCAGGTGTTCCGCTTTCGCCAAAGCTATCGTTAACGGCTACCATTTCTACAGGTGTTGGTAATTCACGTGCCAGCAACTGACAAATGCTGTCGCCCAAACCACCGTTCATTTGATGTTCTTCGGCTGTAACTACACATCGTGTTTTGCGAACTGAAGTAAGAACAGCTTCACGGTCAAGCGGCTTAATGGTATGTATGTTGATGATTTCGGCACTGATTCCTTTTTCAGCCAGCAAATGGCCTGCTTCAATAGCTTTCCATACGAGGTGGCCTGTTGCGAAAATACTTACATCAGTTCCTTCATTCAGCATAACGGCTTTGCCGATTTCAAATACCTGATTTTCGGGAGTGAAATTGGGAACAGCCGGGCGACCGAAGCGTAAATAAACAGGCCCGTTATAACTAGCTATAGCAATAGTTGCAGCCTTGGTTTGATTGTAGTCGCACGGATTAATCACTACCATGCCGGGCAGCATTTTCATCATGCCAATATCTTCCAGAATCTGATGTGTGGCACCATCTTCACCAAGCGTAAGTCCGGCATGTGAGGCACAAATTTTCACATTCTTATGCGAGTAGGCTATTGACTGACGTATCTGATCGTATACACGGCCGGTTGAGAAATTAGCAAACGTGCCCGTGAATGGAATTTTACCACCGATGGTAAGTCCGGCAGCCACACCCATCATGTTAGCTTCAGCTATACCTACCTGAAAAAACCTGTCGGGAAATTCTTTTTGAAAAGCATCCATCTTCAACGATCCGGTGAGGTCGGCACACAATGCCACAACATTCGGATTGGTTTTCCCTAGTTCATGCAATCCGGCTCCAAATCCTGAGCGGGTGTCTTTTACATTTTGTATTTCGTATGTTTTCATAACAATCTCTTTTTTTATTACATAGTGATATTAGTAGCCTGACCTGAATTGATGATGAATTCCCGTTCGAACGTTTGTGATGAACGGTACGAACCTTTTCCACGATAAATCAATTTGTATTTACCCGGCTGCATCATCAGGTTGGTAAGCTTACTTTCAATAGGGAAACGCATAATCCAGACCAGTTCATTGCGCTCCATCTGATATATATCGGCAACGTATTGCTGGTTAAACGCAGCAACCGATAACTTACCCGGTTGAGGCAATTCAATGGTAGTGGTTTGATTATTTTTTATCTCAATATTTTTCAACCTCACACGGGGAATAGTTAGTACTTCCACATCGTATTTACCGGTCAGGTATTTTTCTGTTATGTTGGCATCCTGCACATGTAAAATAGATTTATCGGCAGGTAATTTTACCAAACACTTCAGATCCTGATAATTGGTAAGACCGGCAACTTTTATCTGTAGCATACCCTGTGCTGCATCAACACCTATTGTGTTGTGCTTGCCTGCAGCTATTTCAATATCGTTTAATGTAACAGGTGGTATGGTGTGCACAACCATACGGTATTTATAAACCGGGTCAAGATTTATGGTGTCGGGTTTACCCTTTTCATTCATGGTGTGCATGTAGTTGTATAACAAGCTACCGCTTTGCGAATCATAGAACGACATGTTTACATTGGTTTCGCTGGGCTTACTGAAAGCATCCAGTAAATTCACCTGAGCTGTTGTATTGTTTAATGCCTGACTGATTACCACGTTCAATACGTTGTCAAACGCTTCTTCTGTATTTGCATCGTAATATCGACCAACGCACTCAAACGCTCTTCTGAAATCTTCCGTTGAACCCAAACCTATGATGAAGGGTTTCAAAACCACTCCTTTGCTTTGCAACGCTTCAGAAACTGCACACGGATCACCCTGACACTCTTCAATGCCATCGGTAATTAAAATGATTACGTTTCGTACTTTAGGTTCGGGCGGAAAATCGCCAGCAGCCTGTTGCAAGGCGTATGCAATAAGTGTAGTACCTCGCGGCACTATGGTTCTCACCTTATCTTTTATTTCCTGATGATTGGCAGGCTTGAATGGCACCTCAAGTTTGGTATCTTTACAATCCCAGCGTGATGGCAGGCTGGTATGGCCGTAAACGCGTAAACCTACTTCCACATCTTTGGCAAGGGCCATGCTATCCATGATTTTATACATGAGTTTTTTAGCCACATTTATTCTGGTGTCTGTTTCCATGCGGGCAAACATGCTGCCCGATGCATCAAGCACAAACAAAATACGTGTTTTTACTTTTTGCTGAGCCACTGCATGATGTGAGCAGACCAGCGCAAATAGCGCTATGAAGAATAATCGTTTTATATGACGGAATTGCGCGTACACGTTTTATCTATTAATAATCACCCAGTGTGGACGGCAATTGAGCGAGAGCCTTTTCAAGTTCGGCATCATTGGGTGCAACACCATGCCATTTGTGCGAGCCCATCATGAAATCAACCGGATATCCCATTTCCGATTTCATGATAATAAATATCGGTTTGCCTTTTCCGGTCATGCTGCGGGCAGCAGAAAATGTAGCAAGTATGTTTTCCATATCATGCCCATTCATGTGCAGTATTTCCCAACCAAATGCTCTCAACTTTGCTTCAATGCCTGTGGCATTTACACCTGCCACCTCTTCAGTTGACCCGTCAATTTGCTGTCCGTTGCTGTCAATGGTAACAATGAGATTATCAATTTTATGATGTACGGCAAAATGAAACGCTTCCCAACATTGGCCTTCCTGAATTTCGCCATCACCCATCAGTGCATACACTAGTTTATTATCGCCATTCAGTTTCTTGGCTAGTGCTGCACCGCATGCAACGGATATACCCTGACCAAGTGAACCTGACGCTACACGTATACCGGGCAAGTGTTCGTGTGTAGCCGGATGCCCTTGCAGGCGCGAATTGATATTTCGGAACGTAGCCAGTTCAGCTACCGGAAAATATCCTGAACGCGCCAGCGTGCTGTAGAAAACAGGCGAAATATGGCCATTGCTCAGAAAAAATAAATCTTCATTCACACCATCCATCTGAAAAGCCGGGTTATGGTCCATTACCTGAAAATACAACGCTGTGAAAAAATCAGCACAGCCCAGCGAACCACCGGGGTGACCTGACTTGCAGGCGTGGACCATGCGTAAAATATCTCTGCGAATTTGTGTAGCTGTTTGTTTCAGAGTTTGTATATCTGCCATATGCGCTGTATTGAATTAAAGTTTCGAAATTAATACTTCACAGCGCTTTAGCATGTTTTGTTCTTCACAAGTTTTACCACGTTTTTTTTAGCTGCCATGCTTGGTTTTAAGCTAATTATGAGCACATTTGTAACCCTTTAGGATAAACACCTAACATGCAACACACCCTTGAAATAAGCCTTCTGCCCGAAGAATGTGCCAACGATGAGCAATTGCTTGACCATGTCCAAAAAAAATCGGGAATACGAGATATTACTTCCGTTCGCATACTTCGTAAATCGCTGGACGCGCGCAGAAAACCCATTCGCTACAACCTTCAGGTAGCTGCTTACGTTGGTGAATACCCACCCGCACGTGAATACGTTTTTGATTTTAAGCAGGTAAATAATGCACCGCATGCAGTAATTATCGGTGCCGGACCGGCAGGTTTGTTTGCAGCACTTAAACTGATTGAGTCTGGTATTAAACCTATTATAATCGAACGGGGCAAAGATGTAAAAAGCCGCAGACGCGATCTGGCACAAATTACCAGATTCAACACCGTAAATCCGGAATCCAATTATTGCTTTGGCGAAGGCGGTGCAGGAACATACAGCGATGGCAAATTATACACTCGTTCAACCAAACGCGGTGATGTAAAACGCATTCTTCATCTGTTTGTACATCATGGTGCTGATCATAATATTTTGTATGAGGCTCATCCGCATATTGGCACCAACAAGCTGCCGGGTATTATTACCCGTATGCGCGAAACCATACTGAACTGTGGCGGTGAAGTCCATTTTAGCTCGAAACTAACCGATATAAAAACAGAGAATGGTGCTGTAAAGTCTGTAATTATTAATCATACCGATGAGTTGAAAACCGATTGCGTGTTGCTGGCTACGGGGCATTCTGCACGCGATATATTTGAACTGCTATATTCAAAAAATATACTGATTGAACCTAAGCCCTTCGCACTGGGTGTACGCATTGAGCATCCGCAATCCCTCATTGACAGCATACAGTATAAATGCGATACCAGAGGCGAATTTCTGCCCCCTGCCTCGTACTCCATCGTTAATCAATCACTGGGCAGAGGTGTGTTTTCGTTTTGTATGTGTCCCGGAGGAATTATTGCTCCTGCTGCCACCAACCCTGGCGAAATTGTAGTGAATGGATGGAGCCCCAGCAAGCGCAACAATGAATTTGCCAACTCAGGTTTGGTAGTAAGCATAACACCCGATGACTATAAACCTTTTGAAAAATACGGCCCACTGGCTGCCATGAAATTTCAATCGCTGGTGGAACAGCAGTGTTTTAATGCCACACAATCATTACAGGCTCCCGCCCAGCGCGTGCTTGATTTCGTCAACAAAAAAACTTCTGCATCACTCCCCGACTGTTCGTATTTGCCGGGCTTACAACCCCACGACCTGGATGGTATTTTACCCAAACCCGTAACTGAAAGTCTGCGTGATGCGCTAAAGGCATTCGGCAATAAAATGAAGGGATACGTATCAAACGATGCGGTAATGGTGGCCACCGAATCCCGCACATCTTCACCGGTTCGCATACCACGCGACAAAGAAACGCTTGAACATCCTCAGTTAAAAGGACTTTATCCGTGTGCTGAAGGTGCAGGGTATGCAGGTGGTATTGTGAGTGCTGCTATGGATGGCGAAAGGTGTGCCGAACAAATGGCACGTGTGCTTGGCAAAATGTAAACAGGCTAAAAATGAAGGCGAACGAATTGATATGAATTACGCTTGATACAGATGTTTAATAGTTCACGTTGTCCTAGAAACACTGCATACACAAATTAAAATAGTTCTGATTAAACCTTAATAATTTTGCTTATCTAAGTGTTAATTATTTTAAACAAATCATCAAATGAAAAAAGCATTACTTATTTATTTGGTTGTTCTACTCAGCAGCAATCTTAAATCCCAGATAATAGATTCAATATTTTGGGACGGAAAACACAGAACCTACAAGTTCTTTCTACCAAAAGCCTACAACGGGACATTAAAAATACCGTTGATTCTTTCACTTCATCCTAGTTTTAGTAATGCAGACAACCATATGAATGCTGCCAAGTGGCAATTAATTGGTGATACTGCAAATTTTATTTCTGTTTACCCCAATGGAACTTCCAATCAGCAGGGAAGTACTAGTTACAGTTGGAATGCATATAATTTATCAACCGGCAGTACCGCTGATGATGTTGGTTTCTTAAATGCATTACTGGACAGCATGATACTTAATTATTCTGTTGATACGTGCAGGATTTATATCTCCGGATTTTCGAACGGTGCCTGGATGTCTTGGCGAATGATGTGCGACTTTAGTAAAAGATTCGCAGCAGTTGCTCCACTAAGCGGTTCCTGGAAATATGGTAAAGATGGTTTTTGCGACCATGGTGGTTGTGACGGATCAACCATTCCGGGCACAAACCCGCCCTCTCAGGAGGCTACTATAAACTGCGTACCAATCAAAAAAATACCGTATATGTATTACAGGGGAACTAATGAGACAAATCTTACGGACAGAGCGATTACTGATCCAAATGGAAATTATTTTTGGTCTCGACATAATGGGTGTGATACCGTACCAACAACAGATACAATTTACAGCAATGGAGACCAGATAATCAGAGAAAGATACCTTAATTGTAAAGATAGTACAGAAACTATTGTGATGAATGTGGTCGGGAATTCACATACTTGGCATGCATCTGCTACCCATGAATTTTGGAAGTTCTTAAAAAAATACACTAAATGTTCCGATGGATTATCTACAGGAGTTATAGGTATTGACATGGGCATAAATGTTGAAATTTATCCTAATCCGACAAATACAGCACTTTTCATAAATACTGAAAAACTGTTCACTCATTACCAAATCATCACTACCACCGGACAGATAGTGAAACAGGAAATTTTAACTCAAAACAGAATTGATGTTACCGATATAAGTGCAGGTATTTACTACGTTCTTCTTAAAAATGAAAGTGGTATGGATGTCAGATCAAAGTTTATAAAAAAATAAAATATGTTGAAAATAGCCATTACGATAGTAACATGTTTGTTAAGCATAACATTGCAAGCTCAAACTGCCGGATACGAATGGCTTAAATCTGTAAGTGGTGCAAATGATGATGTAGCAAGAGGAGTATGTCTGGATAGCCTCAGTAATATTTATGTAACAGGTAGTTTTTCAGGAACTACAACTCTAGGCGGACATACCCTAAATTCAAATGGTGGTACTGATATTTTCATCGCAAAATTTGATATGAATGGCAACTTGGTTTGGGCGAAATCTTTTGGTTCAGTAAGCTTAGATTTCGCCTTTGACATTGATTGCGAACCGGACGGGAGTTTTTGTATAACGGGTGGTTTTAGGCAAACAGTTGTATTATCTCAAAACACCACAATAACAAGCACAGGCGGTTTTGATTTATTTACTGCTAAATTTAACACAAATGGTGATTGCCTGTGGGCAAAAACGGCAACGGGAAATGGTTCTGAGTACGGCAACGAAATAGTATCTACAGTCAGCGGTCATGTGACTGTAATTGGCAATACTCAAGGTACTATGATAATAGAAAACGACACCCTTGTACATTTGGATAGTACCGATTTATTTGTGATAAAATACGATACGGATGGTAAAAAGATATGGAGTAAAGGATTACGGGGAATGGGTAATTCCGGTGGCAGAGCAATAAGCAGCGACAACTTGGAGAATACTTACATTGCGGGTTCATTCGAAGGAAATATATACGTTGATACCCTTGTTTTCAGTTCAACAAGTACCTCTGGTAATGATGTTTTTGTTTCAAGATTATCCTCTGAGGGAACATTAATATGGGCGAGGCATTTTGGCGGGAAAGGCGATGATTATTCAAGAGGTATTGATGCAGATTCATATGGTAATGTTTATGTATCAGGTGTTTTTTCAGACACTATCCATTTTGATGGTTTTACATTAATCGCATCCGGATCATCTGATATTTTCCTGTTAAAGATGGATAGTTTAGGGAATATAGTATGGGCCAAAAAAATTGGGAACAGCGGAACTGAAGAGGGTTGCGAAATAGAAGTAAATAAGAGTGGTGAAATTTTTATATCAGGTGGTTTTTCTCAAACTATATCGCTCGGGTCAAATAATTTCAATTCTATTGGATACAGAGATGTATTTACAGCCAAGTTGGACAGTTCAGGAAATATCATTTGGGCAAAAACTGCCGGAAGCAGTCAGGATGATGTAAATTATGCAATCGGGCTGAATGAACTAAATGAAGATATATGTACTATTGGAACCTATTCAGGGACATTCACAGACGGTATTGATTCAATAATGTTTGCCGGAAGTATTGACAGCTACATTTCAAAAATAAAAACCTCTCGAATAAACAGTATCAGCGAAAAACTTTATCATAGTAAAACAATTGCTGTTTATCCAAACCCATCAGGCGACATAATTAATGTTGACTGTAAAAACGGTTATAAAATGTATAACTCCAGGGGATTTTTGATCAAAAGTAGTAGACAAATAACAACTCATATCGATGTTTCAGAATTGCCGGCAGGGGTCTACTTAATAACTACCGAACACCAGTCAGGTCGTTTTATAAAGGTAGAATAACCCAAGATTAATAAAAACTAAAGAACATTATAGCCAAGTAATACCATTAAAGTAATAGTAGCAAACGAGCACAATATCTGTCGTTGTTTTTAACTACTTTTGAGCGGTGAATGCACTAAAATATTTTCTACTACTACTTGTTTCATTCAGGCTACATGCCGGAACCATAACCCGCAGCGTTAGCTCACTTCCCGGTTTCGGAAATGTGTATCCATTTCATTCATCCACATCACTACGCTACACCGTTTCAGGTACATCGCTTACTTCTAATCTTGTCATTTCAGCCGACTCTAATTATGAAATCTCACTGAATTATCTTCAGGGTTACCGACAGTCAATCAGCATTACTACTACATCCGGAACTGTTGCAGCAACTACCATTTATGTGCGTTTCAGTCCCACTGCTACAGGTACATATGCGCGCACTATCAGCCACAGCAGCACCGGCTCACCTACTGTTACCCTCTCAGTCACTGGAACGTGCATTGCATGGGCCATACCGGCATCGTACTACAGCACGGTTACAACACAACGTGGAGCTGCTTTGAAAACTGTTTTATACAACCGCATTTCAACAGGTACCACCACGCTCAGCTATACACCCGGTGTGTGGAATGCATTTGCCACAACCGATGTACAACCGAACGGCAAAGTTTGGGACATCTATTCTACACTTTTTGAAACGGCATCGCCATATGAATATACCATGAGTACAGACCAATGCGGAACCTACAGCGTGGAAGGTGATTGCTACAACCGAGAACATACGTTTCCGCAAAGCTGGTTCACCAGCTCAAATCCTATGACTACAGACGTACATCACCTGATGGCTTCAGACGGAAAAGTAAACGGAGAACGCGGAAATTTCCCTTACGGCAATGTTACTACTACAGCATATACCTCACTGTACGGTGGTAAACGTGGAACAGGTACAACCAACTCGGGTTATACAGGTACTGTTTTCGAACCCATTAACGAATATAAAGGCGATGTTGCCCGTGCGCAGCTTTATATGGCTACACGTTATGAAAATTTGATTGCATCGTGGCAAGGCAATGGCAATGCTGATGAAGTGCTGGCCGGCAACAGTTTTCCGGCATACGACAGCTGGTATGTCAATCTGCTGTTGTCATGGCACAACCTGGATCCGGTAAGTGATAAAGAAATTAAACGTAATAATGCCATCTACTCGCTGCAGGGAAACCGCAATCCGTACGTTGATAGTCCTCAGCTGGCACAACGCATTTGGGGAGGATCACTTCCTGCAGAACCCACTGTTAATGCATCCAACATCTCATTTACCAATAATGGAAACACGAGTGTAACGCTAAACTGGACGAGCGGAAACGGACAACGAAGACTGGTCATTATACGTGCAAGTGCACCGGTAAATGTATTACCGATTGATACTGTACGTTATTCAGCCAATGCTAATTTGGGTTCTGCTCAAAATCTGGGCTCAGGAAACTATGTGGTATACAACGGAACAGGAAGTCGGGTGCGAATTGCAGGATTGGCTCAAGGTGTAACATATCATTTTGCCGTGATTGAATACAATGGCTGGTATACCACATCCAATTACCGCACTTCATCATTCCTTACATCAAGCACCACTACTTTGCCTGTGGAGTGGCTCAGCTTTGAAGCGCACGAAGCAACTCCCGGTGTTTTGCTGAAATGGTCAACAGCCAGTGAGCTGAACAATGCATTTTTTACGATTGAACGCAGTACAGATGGCAACACCTTCACTGCTGTCAGCAAGGTAAATGGCAATGGTACCACTGGCCTGCCCTCACACTATTCGTTTACCGATTTAGATGCTCCGGTTTCACAGCCCTTTACCACTTATTATTACCGCATCAAACAAACTGATGTAGATGGTGCTGCAAGCTACTCACATACAGAAACTATAACCTTATACGCTCACAGTTACGAAACAATTCATCTCATACCCAATCCGGTTACCGACAGGGCAAGTTTCATTTTTGCAGACGAGCAATTTGCCAACGGCACGTATGTTATTCAAAACTTACAGGGACAAACAGTTGTTTATGATACTGAAATTATTCTTCATGAAAAAAATACGCTGGATATGGATTGCAGTTTTTTGCCTGCCGGCATGTACATCATCGCCTTCAGGAAAAATAACCGTTACTCCCACCTCAAATTCATCAAGCATGAGCCACACTAACGATACGTTTGAAATTAACCAGCCTGATCAGTACTGGAAAGAAAAACTGACTCCTGAACAATACTTCGTTATTCGTGAAAAAGGAACCGAGCGACCGTTTACCGGAAAATTTGAAGATCACTTTGAGCCGGGTGTATATACCTGTGCTGCCTGTGGCAATGAATTATTTACATCCGATACCAAATACCATTCGGGATGCGGCTGGCCCAGTTTTTATGATGCACTCGACAAAACTAAAATCTACGAAAAAATTGACCGCAGCCACGGTATGGTACGCATGGAAATTATGTGTGCCAAATGTGGCGGACATTTAGGTCATGTTTTTAATGACGGCCCTGCTGATAAAACCGGATTGCGGTACTGCGTAAATTCACTATCGCTGGATTTTAAAAAGGACAGTACATCAAAAAAATAATTCCCTCGCCCGTAACTGTATTTTTATATTAAGCGGTTTCATTTAGGTTTGAAACATGGATAACCGCAAACTGCTCGCATTTACCTTTGTCGCTTTTTTTATGGATTCGCTGCTGCATGTTGTAAACTGGATGCAGTGGATAGAGTTACCTGAACTGTTGCTTCATGCTGTACGTATTGTATTTTGCATCATACTTGCTGCGTATACCGTAAAGGCCCGTTCACTCACCGCATCTATTTTACTGGCTATGTTTATTGGCATTGAGGTAGCCGAAGTATTTCCCGATGCAGCAAAAGAAATGAAAGTATTCAGCGATATATTTTTAAGGCTGATAAAAACCATTATTGCACCGCTACTTTTTGCTACGCTGGTTGTAGGCATAGCCGGCCACACCGATCTGAAACAGGTGGGTCGTATGGGCTGGAAATCCATTGTGTATTTTGAAGTAGTGACTACCATTGCGTTGGTTATTGGTTTGCTGGCTATTAATATTTCACAAGCCGGTGTGGGCTCATCGCTGCAGGCACAAGAGGCGCAGGTGCAAAAAGCCGAAGCATTGCTGCAGCAAAAACATACACACAACGTTATCCTCGATATCTTTCCTGAAAATATTGCCAAATCGGTAGCGGAAAATCAGATTCTGCAAATTGTAGTGTTCAGCATTTTATTTGGTATAGGACTGGCACAAATTCGCAGCGACCGCAAAAAGATAATGGTAGAGTGGGTAGAGTCGCTGGCCGATGTAATGTTTAAGTTTACCAATATGGTGATGTATGTTGCCCCATTTGCCGTAGGCGGAGCCATGGGTTATGCGGTGGCCAGCATGGGTTATGGAGTGTTGCACGATTTAATAAAACTGGTAGCAACCTTATATGTGGCCTTAATTGCATTTATTTTACTGGTACTTGTACCCATAGGTTTATTGATAAAACTACCTTTCAAAAAATTCATTCATCATATCAGCGAGCCTTTATCCATTGCTTTTGCTACAGCTAGCTCCGAAGCGGCATTGCCCAAGGCCATGGAAAACCTGGAAAAAATGGGCATACCCCGCAAAGTGGTTTCATTTGTACTGCCTACAGGCTACAGCTTTAACCTGGATGGAACCACTTTGTATTTATCCTTAGCAGCAGTATTTGTGGCGCAGGTAAGTGGGGTTGATTTAAGCATTGGCGAGCAAATACAAATGTGTCTGATACTGATGCTGACCAGTAAAGGAGTGGCCGGTGTGCGCGGAGCTTCTTTCATCATTCTTGTAGGAACGGTGCAGTCCTTGGGCCTCGACCCGCAAAAGGCTTTCGCCATTTTAGCCATCGATGCCATTATGGATATGGGACGCACTTCGGTAAACCTCATTGGCAATTGCCTGGCTACTTATGCTGTCGCAAAATGGGAGGGTGAGGTCTAGCTACTTAATACCTTCGCTTTAATTTCACCTGTAATTACAGTCGAGTAATCAAAGAATTTATTAATCTTGTATCATTCATCAATTAGTGCAAAAACATGAAACGCTACACCACCATAGATAAGCAATTGTTTATTGATAACCGTAAACGATTTAGCGCGCAACTTAAATCACATTCGCTGGCCATTTTTCAAAGTAATGCCGTGATGCCCCGTAATGGTGATGCCTCCTACGAATTCAAACAAAATTCAGATATGTTCTGGCTTACAGGACTAGATCAGGAAGATTGTGCCGTGGTTATTTTCCCCGATTGCCCTGTTGAAGCCTACCGTGAAGCCTTGTTTATCAAACGCACCAATGAGCAAATAGCTGTTTGGGATGGCCATAAATATACCAAAGAAGAAGCAAAGGCAGCCTCAGGTATTCAACACGTTTTTTGGATGGATGAATTTGACAGCCTGATGAGACCTGTGATTATGATGGCACAATCCATTTATTTAAATACCAACGAAAACGACCGCGCCAGCAATCCGTTTCCATATAGAGATTTAGTTTTTGCCCGCGAGATGCGCGAGCGTTATCCGCTCCATCAGTTTGAGCGTGCAGCACCTATTATGCAGCGCCTGCGCTCAGTGAAACACCCGCTGGAGGTTGAATACATGAAGCACGCCATAGAAATTTCGAATAAAATGTTTCAACGCGTGCTCAGGTATGTAAAACCCGGTGTGAAGGAATACGAAATAGAAGCCGAAGTCATACACGAATTTGTTCGAAATGGGGCTGCGGGCCATTCGTTTACTCCTATTGTAGCCAGCGGAAAAAATGCCTGCGTTCTGCATTACATCGACAATGCCGATACCTGCAAAGATGGTGACCTGCTGCTGCTGGATACCGGTACCGATTACGGCAACTACATCAGCGATATGACACGTACTTTCCCCGTAAACGGAAAATTCAGTGCCAGGCAGAAAGAAGTGTATAACGCTGTGCTACGCGTAATGCATGAAGCTAAAAAACTGCTGAAACCGGGCGTTATGCTCATGGAGTATCATGCCGAAGTGTGTAAAATAATGGAACAGGAACTGCTGCAACTGAAACTGATTTCCAAGGATGAAATAGCTAAACAAGATCCTGCCTGGCCTGCGTTTAAAAAATATTATATGCATGGAACTTCTCATTTCCTCGGGCTTGATGTGCACGATGTGGGAATGCGTTACGAACCTATGCAAGCCGGTATGATGTTCAGTTGCGAACCGGGCATTTATATACCTGAAGAAGGGATTGGTATTCGACTGGAGAATGAAGTATTGATAACTGAAAACGGTTGCCTCGACTTAATGGAACATATTCCTATTGAAGCCGATCATATTGAAGAACTGATGAACGGGAAATAAAGAAAAAACAGCAGGTTATACCAGAAAATCGTGGAAATCCTGCTCCATTTCCAGGAACAGTTCTACAAATCGGTGGTATTCTGATTTTAACAAAATATGTTCGCGGGTAACACGATCGCGCAGGTATTCGAGTGCAAAATTAGACATGCGCTCAATTTCATTTTCGTGCTGTTTCACCTTGTGTCTGAATTCATCTATCACCTCACGCTGTCGAATAAATTGATTCTGAAATTGTTCGATGCGGGGAGCAAGCGTTTTGGGAAATTTACCTTTCACAAAATCACTCATTTCTTTCTCCATAGCAACCAGTTGCGCTTTGAATAAATCAATGGTTTTTAACCATTTCAAATGTTCAGTTTCAAGCGCATTCGATGTTATCGTTTCCATATGGGTATGGGATGTTTGGTTTGATAAAAGTAGTAAAATTTCTATAACCCGAAAATTTTAAGGTAAAAAAAATTGACTAACAGCCGTTTGGCAGGTTCACATACAAATAATTAATGCATTGATAATCTGATTTTTAAAGTAATTAAAAAGATTGCTGAACACCCGGAAAGGATTAATTTTGCGCCCACTATAAAATACCGCTACACATGGAATTCAGAATCGAAAAAGACACTATGGGCGAGGTAAAAGTACCTGCCGACAAATACTGGGGAGCACAAACTGAGCGTTCGCGCAATAACTTCAAAATAGGCCCTGAAGGTAGTATGCCTAAAGAGGTAATTTATGCATTTGCCTACTTGAAAAAGGCTGCTGCTCACGCAAATTGCGATTTGGGTGTGCTTAGTGCCGAAAAACGCGACCTTATTTCCAGTGTATGTGATGAAATTTTGGAAGGCAAACTGGATCAGGAGTTTCCACTTGTTATATGGCAAACGGGCAGCGGCACGCAAAGCAATATGAACGCCAATGAGGTAATAGCCTACCGTGCACATGTGATGAACGGAGGCAAACTTACCGATGAACCCAAAGTGCTTCATCCGAATGATGACGTCAACAAATCGCAGTCATCAAACGATACTTACCCCACAGCCATGCACATTGCAGCCTATAAAATGGTAACCGAAACTACGTTGCCCGGCATAAAAACACTTCGCGATACACTGGCTAAAAAGGGTGAAGCGTATAAAGATATTGTAAAAACCGGCCGCACCCACTTTATGGACGCTACCCCGCTTACACTGGGACAAGAGTTTAGCGGCTACGTACAGCAGCTGGATAACGGGATGAGAGCCTTGAACAATGCACTGGAAATGGTTCGTGAACTGGCACTTGGCGGCACTGCCGTTGGTACCGGACTTAATGCCCCAAAAGGATACGATGTACTGGTGGCGAAAAAAATTGCCGAGTTCACCGGACTCCCATTTGTAACTGCACCCAATAAATTTGAAGCGCTGGCTGCCCACGATGCTATGGTTGAACTAAGTGGTGCTTTAAAACGTGTAGCTGTTAGCCTCATGAAAATAGCCAACGACATACGCATGTTGTCATCGGGACCGCGCAGTGGTATTGGCGAAATCATTATACCCGACAACGAACCGGGCTCATCCATAATGCCGGGTAAAGTTAATCCTACTCAACCTGAAGCCATGACCATGGTTGCGGCTCAGGTAATCGGGAACGATGTAGCGGTTAGCATCGGTGGTACGAATGGGCATTTTGAATTGAACGTATTTAAACCACTTATTGCAGCAAACGTATTACAAAGTGCTCGTTTGATAGGAGATGCATGTGTTTCGTTTAACGAAAAATGTGCGGTGGGTATTGAACCAAATTACGATATCATCAAACGTCATCTAGAAAATTCGCTGATGTTGGTTACTGCACTGAACCCGCACATCGGATACGAGAATGCTGCTAAAATTGCAAAAACAGCTCATAAGGAAAACAAGACGTTGCGTGAGGCCGCTATTCAATTAGGATTGCTTACCAATGAACAGTTTGATCAATGGGTGAAGCCAGAAAATATGGTTGGTAACCTGTAATTTATTTTTTTACTTTCAGAAAAAACGGACTGTGCAATGCATGGTCCGTTTTCATTTATGGCCTTCACGCTTTATTATTGCGCTTCATGCCAATTATTGAACCCGTTTGGAAAGGAATTGTAACCGGACTGATGTTTACACTAACATTCGGTACAGTATTTTTTTCGCTTATTCAAACCAGTTTAAAACGTGGGTTACGTAAAAGTCTCTTCATTGCTGCGGGTGTATTGCTGAGCGATACATTTTACATTACAATTGCCGTTTTCGGAAGTGCCTTTATCACAGACGGTATGCACCATTACGATCACATCATCCGAATAACCGGCTTCGTTTTTTTAGTGATACTTGGCATACGGTCAATTATTAAAAAAGAACATGCCGCACAGGAAGAATCAACACCTGCTGAAAAAAAGGATATACTTTATGCCTTAAAAGGAATAATGCTGAACAGCATCAACCCCATGGTGCTTGTTGCCTGGCTAGGGGTAGCCACTTATGTTGAAACGGTGAACCGATTTGCATTCAATCAGGTTCTAGTATTTTTTTCGGTCGTACTGGCCACCATGTTCACCACCATGCTGGGCATTTGCTATTTTGCCGGCAAGCTTCGTCATATTCTCTCTCCGGAAAATATGCACCGCCTGAATGTTTTTTCGGGTGTGGTGTTTATCATCTTCGCACTGGTTATTGTATGGCCTGTAACCGGTTTGGGAAAGTAATCAGCTTAATGGTTCTATCCTCCCCCGCGACAACTCCTTTATGATCTTAATGCCCTTAATGGTTCAATCCTCTCCCCCGCGTCAACTACTTCACGCCCTTAATGGTTTAAACTATCTCCCGCACAGTCTCGCTTGATAATAAAACCATTAAGAACATTAAGCGCATTAATAAAAAACTTCATGATCTTCATGCCCTTAATGGTTCAAACTCTCACCCGCACAGTCTCGCTTGATAATAAAACCATTAAGAACATTAAGCGCATTAATAAAAAACCTTCATGATCTTCATGCCCTTAATGGTTCAAACTCTCTCCTGCACAGTCTCGCTTGATAATAAAACCACTAAGAACATTAAGCGCATTAATAAAAAACCTTCATGATCTTCATGCCCTTAATGGTTCAAACTCTCTCCCGCTTTGTATAATTTGACTATAAAACCATTAAGAACATTAAGCGCATTAAGAAAAAAACCTTCATGACATTCATGGTTTAAAACACTACTCATCCGGCAATGCCCGAAATAATTCATTTACCATAGGTTTCATGCTTTTAGTAATATTGGTTGTGAAAAAATTGATGAGTAATCCCTGAGGTTTTTGCAGCAGCTTCATATACGTTAGTAGCTGAGCTTCATGAACAGGATGTATTTGATCAACGGCCTTTATCTCTACAATGACCAAATCATTTACCAGCAAGTCCAAACGAAGATGCATGTTCATATCGATTCCATCGTACAACACCGGCACCTCCTTTTGCTGCATAACCTTAAAACCACTGCGCTTCAACTCATATACCATACAGGTTTCATATATACTTTCCAGCAATCCAGGACCCAGCTCCTTATGAACCTTTATAGCTGAGGCTGTTATTTCATATGATAGTTGGGTAAGTTGCTTTTTTGTTGCTATCATAATTAACTCCACACTTTAGTACCTTCAGTACAGTTGGTACAAATATCAATTTCCTTTCTCGACTTAAGTATTGCATTTCGGAACTGATTGTACTTGTCGCTATGCCATATATTGCTGAATGACTGCGTGCTCACATCTCCAAAGCGGTGTGTGGCATCTTTATCAAAGCAACATGGAACAACGAGTCCGTCCCAGGTGATTACGCTACCCCGCCACATGCGCCAGCACTGGTTCAATAATTTATTTTTAATTACATAACCCTCTTCGGTTTTCTTGTAACGGGCCAACTCTTCATTTTCAGGTATAAATTCATCGCTGGATTGGTAGTCGTATATCTGAGCGGTTTTAATACCCAATTCATCAACGCCTATTTGCTTTGCCAGTTTCTTTATTTCAGGTACCTGATGCTCATTATGCCTGAAGGCAATAAACTGCCATATAATATGAGGGGTAGTTTTGCCCAGTTGCTTTTTCCATTTCAACAATAGCTCGGTTCCCTCAATAACTTTTTCAATTTTCCCGCCAATACGGTATTTGCCATAGGTATCTTGTGTGGTTCCGTCAATTGAAATAATTAATCGGTCGAGACCACTTTCAACAGTAGCACGGGCCATTTCATCAGTAAAATAATGTGCATTGCTGGAGGTGGCTGTATAGATATTTTTTTCAGAGGCATACTTTACAAATTCTAAAAATTGTTTATTCAAAAACGGCTCACCTTGAAAATAAAGGATAAGCCATACCAAATCAGGATGAATTTCATCAATGATTTTTTTGTAAAGCACTAAATCAAGCATCCCCGTATTGCGCGTAAACTCCCTGAGTCCGCTAGGACATTGCGGACAACGCAGATTACAACTCGTAGTTGGTTCAATTTCCATACTGATGGGATTACCCCATACAATTGGTTTTTTGAATGTCTTACTTAGGTGGTAGCTGGCAAATAAACGGACAGCATTAATAAATCGTCTGGTGTTCAGTTTGGAAAGCAGATTAATACCATCAGTAAGATTTCGATTCATATATAATTTATCAGTTGCCTACAACATCTGTTACTATCCGAATAAAAGCTGCAACAATTCTTCCAAACGTGTAACAGGAATTAACTTAATTGATTTAGGTGATGATGTAATCTTATTGTAACGTGAAATGTACAACGTAGTAAATCCCAGTTTCTCAGCTTCGGCTATACGTTGCTCAATGCGACTCACCGCACGTACTTCACCACTTAATCCTACTTCGCCTATGAAGGCAATTTTAGAGTCGAGTGGTACATTTTCATAGCTGGAAACGATGGCCGCCACCACACCCAGGTCTATACCCGGATCTTCTACCCGCAAGCCACCGGCTATGTTTACAAACACATCCTGCATGCCCATGCGAAGGCCACATTTTTTTTCCAGAATGGCCAGCAGCATATTCAGCCTTTTGGTATCATAGCCATTTGAGTTGCGTTGCGGTGTGCCATACACAGCTGAGCTTACCAATGCCTGTGTTTCAATAAGTAGTGGCCGTGCCCCTTCAATGGTGGCAGAAATAGCCACGCCACTCAGGTTTTCATCTCGTTGCGAAATCAATATTTCAGATGGGTTGCTCACCTCACGCAATCCACCGCTTTGCATTTCATATATGCCAATTTCGCTGGTGCTGCCAAAACGGTTTTTGGTGGTACGCAATATTCGGTACACATGATGGCGATCGCCTTCAAATTGCAATACCGTATCTACCATGTGTTCAAGCAATTTAGGTCCTGCCAATGTACCATCTTTAGTAATGTGGCCTATCAGAAAAACTGGTGTTCCGGTTTCTTTGGCAAAGCGAATCATATCACCGGCTGTTTCTTTTATTTGTGAAATACTTCCGGGGGTCGAGTCAATTAATTCGGATTGCAAGGTTTGTATCGAATCAATAATGACAATATCTGGTTCCAGCTCCTGCAAGGCTTTGCCAATGCGCTGCGTAGAGATTTCAGTAAAAAGGTAACATTCCTTGTTTTTAAACGGAAGTCTTTCTGCCCGCATTTTTATCTGCGTATCACTTTCTTCCCCGCTTATGTACAATACTTTCTTGTTGGTAAACTGTAATGCTATCTGCAGCATCAGCGTTGATTTGCCAATACCAGGCTCGCCACCAATTAGTATAACACTTCCGGGCACAATGCCTCCGCCAAGCACACGCGACAATTCAATATCTTTTACCGGATAGCGTTGTTCACTGCCTTTTTCTACTTCATCTATCAATACAGGTTTTAGTGTACGCCCTTGAGGGTTTTCTTTCTTCCATGTTTTTTGAAATGTTGTTTTCTCTTTTTGTATCACTTCTTCTACGTAGGTGTTCCATTCGTTACATGAAGGGCATTTCCCTATCCATTTAGCCGATGATGCACCGCAATTTTTACAGAAGAATGTAGTTTGTGTTTTTGCCATACCCAATGTGTCGAAATTACATAAAAAAATGAATTGAACGGGAATATAAATAAACCTGCTACACATGCCTAAACCGCTGCTGCAGGGCATACCCACACAGCCAGTGCTGCATGCAGTTTAATCCACAGCTTACATTCATCCCTTCAGATAAAAATGATAATAAATGAACGATAGAAAGTATATTGCCGACCTGTTGATTACCATTGAGCAAATAAAGCAACCCGTTCAATCTGAATTGCTGCAGTTCGAATCTCACTTTCGTGAGGCCATGCGCAGCAAAGTTCCTTTACTCGATACCATAATGACCTATATAGTCAAACGTAAAGGAAAGCAAATACGGCCATTGTTTGTGTTTCTATCCGCTAAACTTTTTTCCGATGTAAATCCATCAACACACAGGGCTGCCAGTCTTGTTGAATTATTGCATACTGCAACACTGGTACATGACGATGTGGTAGACGACAGCAATGAGCGGAGAGGATTTTTCAGCATCAATGCGCTTTGGAAAAATAAAATTGCGGTACTTGTGGGAGATTATCTGCTTTCGCGGGGTCTATTACTTTCAGTAAAAAATAAAGATTACCATTTGCTGGAAATAGTGACTAAAGCGGTGGAAGAAATGAGTGAAGGTGAATTGTTACAGATAGAAAAAACACGTAACCTCAATCTATCAGAAGACATTTATTATGATATTATACGTAAAAAAACAGCATCACTTATTGCCAGCTGCTGTGCGGTAGGTGCAGCATCAGCCGGGGCAGATAGTGAAACAGTTGAAAAAATGAGGCTGTTTGGCGAAAAAGTAGGCATCGCCTTTCAGATGAAAGATGATTTGCTTGACTATGGCGATGACGATATTGGTAAACCTACCGGAATTGATTTAAAAGAGAAGAAACTAACCCTGCCTATCATTTATACATTAAATAATGCCGATAAGGCTACCCGCAGCCGAATAATTAATACGATTAAAAATCACAGCAATGACAAAGCTCGCGTACGCGAGGTGATTGATTATGTGAATAAGCATGATGGCATTGCTTATACTCGCGCTGCCATGACAAGAATAAAAGATGAGGCACTACAGGTATTAAATGATGTAAGTACGAGTGAACACAGGACTAATTTGGCTGCGTTGGTTGAATACGTAATCCAGCGAAAAAATTAACGAATCACTTTTAACTCCACCCTTCTGTTGGCGCTGTGTTTATCTTCATCACATTCCACACCATCCACACATTCGTTAAGCGGCATTGATTCGCCAAATCCACGTGCAAGAATGCGTGAAGCCGGTACTCCTTTAGAAAGTAAATAAGCACGTGCTACATCTGCGCGCTGTATGGATAAGCGCTTATTGTAGTCGCTGGTACCGCGTGAATCGGTATGGGCGGAAATCTCTAGCCTGATAGTGCTGCCCTGCCTTATAAATGCTGCAGCCGAATCGAGTATAGGAAGCATTTCGGGCAATAGCGTTGCCTTATTGAACTCAAAATTTACGTTGTTAAATACCAGATTTAGCATCACATCATCGTTGTCTGTTCGTATAGGATTATCAAACACTGCATCATTCAATTCCTGCTGAATTTTGCGTGGCGGAAGCGGCTTAGCATAAGCCTCTACATTTATTTTACCCGACTTTGTATTAGTATTTGAATCAGTTGCTTCAGTTACTGCTGTTGCCAAAGTTGAAGGCACCTTGGGCAAGGAAACAAGTTTATCAGGTAATGGTGGCATTTGAGCTTTTTGTTCTATTTTAAGTATACCGGAAGCTATTTCTACTTTCCTGATACTATCGAAACGCCTCATATCTTCACCCAGTAAGATGGGTAGACTTTTTGAGTACTCTCTGAAAAAATACACTTCATCGTCTCCGTCATCGTTTCCGCGGTTAGAGCACAGATAACCTGTCATGCCATCGCCATAGGACATATACGCAATATCATCGCGGAATGAGTTGTATGGCCTTCCCATATTTTTAGGAGTAGAAGGCATTCCGCTAGCTGCAATACGTGCCGAGTAAATATCATATCCTCCGTATCCGTTCATTCCTTTTGACGAAAAATAAAAAGTGCCCTTGTAGGTATACGGGAAAATATCATGTTCTTCAGTATTTACTGATGCTCCGAGGTTAACAGGCGTTGACCATTTGCCTGTTCGTTTATCTCTTTTTACAACATACAAGTCAAATCCACCGGAACCACCCGGCATATCTGATGAAAAGTAGAGCATATTGCCGTCAGCTGAAATATGTGGATGGGTACAGTTATACGATCTATTGTTGAAAGGCAACTCTAACAGTCTGCCCATTTTACCTTCTAAAACAGAAACTTCATATATTTTTAAGTTTATTATGCCTTTGCGCGTGGCATCTTCAAATTCTTTAATCACCTTACCGTCTTTAACTACGGCTGCGTTGGCTGTAAAATACATGGTAGTGTAATCAGCCGTAAAAGATGGTGAGCCCTCATGGCTCATAAATTGTATGCTATCGAACAGCGGTGAAGACAGTGGCATGAAGTTTAAAGAATCTACACGTTGTGCAAAGTCCATGTCAAAAATCTTCATAAGATTAATAGATGGTTTGCGTCTGCCATGTGCATACACTATTCCGTTTTTATACATGGCATAGCCCAATGACTGACCTGAAATATCCAGATTAGTTCTTGATACATATACTGGTCTATATATTGTATCATTTGCAGATGCCCAGTTTACAGAACGTAGATGAAAATTACCGTATGGATCCATTCCGTCTGTTAATTTGTTATAGCGTTTAAACTGCTCGCGGGCTTCATCATACTTCCCGTTAAACTTAAGCATAATACCGTATTCAAGAACTAAATCAGGGCGGGGATCTTTAGAGTACATGGCCAACAAGCGCTCATAGTATTCTTCGGCCTGTGTATACTGAAATGAATACTGACAGCATTTGGCCAGCTGAAGCAAAACATACATTTCTGTTTTGGCATTCAGGTTCATTGTCAGTGCGTCTTCGTACTGTACAATTGCATCTTTAAAGAAGAAAGTCTCATAAAATTTATCAGCTTTTTCGATGGTTTTTTTCTGCGCAAAAACCAGCTGGGTTATTATGATTAGTAATGCCGTAATTATTGGCTTAATTTGCCTCATATGCCATATTTATTTGGTGTATCATTAGCAATATTTCATCTACGTAAGTCCTGTCGTTATACAACCTTGGAACTTTATGCTGTCCTCCCAGTTTTCCTTTTTGCTTGAGCCACTGGTTAAATGTATTTTTCGGCAATTTACGTAAAAGTGGCTTAGTCATTGCAATATTGTTATAACGCTTAGCTTCATAATCTGAATTGCACTTCTTCAACTCTTCATCCAGAACCTGAATAATAGTTTCTTCATCCAGCATACAATCTGCAAATTCAATCAGCCACTCGTGCGTGCCCACCGATTTGTCGTCATGAAAGACAGGCGCTGCTGTATAATCTGTAATGTGAATATTCAGCCTTCGGCAGGTTTGCTCTATGGCCTGATCAGCATTTTCTATAACCAACTCTTCGCCAAACGCATTGATGTAATGTTTGGTACGTCCGGAAATTCTGAAACGGAAGGGATTGATTGATGTAAATCGAATGGTATCACCAATTATGTAGCGCCACAATCCGCCATTTGTACTAATCACTAACGCATATTGTTCATTCACCTTAACTTCATCAATGGCGTATGTTTTAGGATGAGTTTTTCCATATTCTGACATGGGCATAAACTCATAGTAAATACCGTAATCCAACATCAGCAGCAATTCATCACTATGCAAATTATCCTGAATGCCTATAAAGCCTTCCGAGGCATTATAAGTTTCCAGATAATGCATAGAACTGTTACCGATAACCTGTGAAAACCTTTGCCTGTAAGGTGTAAAACTAACACCGCCATGTATGTATAATTCCAGGTTAGGCCACACTTCTTTGAGAGTTTGTTTTCCGGTCAGTGCCAGCACTCGTTCGGCCAGCATCAATGTCCACGTGGGGACACCCGATATACTGGTTACATCATCGCTTATGGTGGCACGCGCCATTTTTTCAAGTTTATCGTCCCAATTTTCCATAATGGCTATGTTCAAATCGGGTGTACGAAAAAACTGAGCCCAGAAAGGCATATTCTGCATCATCACTGCAGATAAATCTCCGTAGTATGATTCCGAACTAAATTTATTCAATTGATGACTGCCTCCCAAAATCAATCCCTTTCCGTCAAATACCGTTGATTCGGGATTGTTGTTGAAATACATGAGCATGGCATCTTTACCGCCCTGAAAATGACATTCGTCAAGGCTTTCATAGGTAACAGGTATAAACTTGCTTTTGGCACTGGTTGTGCCTGATGATTTTGCAAACCATTTAATTTCTGTTGGCCACAATAAATTTTGTTCCCCCTTCATTACCCGCTCTATCCAGGGTTGATGGCTTTCATAGTTTCCAATGGGTACCATACGTTTAAATTGGTCGGCAGTGGCAATAGCGTGGTAGTTGTACAACCTACCCCACTCGGTATCTTTGGCTTTATGCACTAAATTCAATAATACCTCATCCTGTGCATCCGCAGACCTTAGCATAAAGCGCTCAATGTTGCTTAAACGCTTTTTAAGATACCAGGACATGAGTGAATTCAGAATTGCCATTGACGGGGTAGTGTCATTTCAATTAATTAGTAATGATTGATACTCAATGTGTGCAAAATAAAAAAATTAACTGAAAACTACCTCATCATTTCATTCACGTAGTGAACAACCAGCCTGTAGGCACCTTCATATCGTGCATAGGTAAGTGCTTCAGGACTATCAAACACGTCATGGTAGTAGTTATATTTTCCCATCAGGTAAAAGAAAAATGCACGCACACCGTTTTCGCTGAAGTAGTAATGATCACTATTGGCAGCCTTACCGCGCGATTTGATTTCGGGGAGATAATTCTCTGTCAGGTTAATCAGTGCCAGCTCATTATATGCATCAACGAATACATCTCCGTTCACAACTGTCATACCTGCATCACCGGTGCCCATAAGGTCTAAATTGATCATCAAACTGATTTGCCTGAGTGGAAATAAAGGGTTTTGTGTGTAATAATACGATCCGAAAAGGCCGGCTTCTTCTCCGGCAAATGCCATAAATACTACCGAATAAGCCGGTTGATTTTTTGCATAATACTGCATCAGATCCAGCATCATAGCCACACCGCTGGCATTATCATTGGCACCTCTGAATACTGCATTTTTACCAAACATGCCCAGGTGGTCGTAGTGAGCTGAAACGACTACAAATGAATCAGGACTTACCTTCCCTTTCATATAACCAATTATGTTCTGTGTTTGGTGTTGCCTGAGATCAGGCGATATGTCAATTTTAAGCCGCTGATGATAGCGCTTAATTTTATCTTCAGTCACATAAAACTTCGGAAATTCATCCCATTCGGTGGCTACACCCCAGGTCAACTTTTTCTGGTCAATAAATACCAAACCTCTGGATTTATATTGGTTTGTTAGTACTTTCTCCAAGCGTTCGGGATGCTTTACTTTATTGTCTCTTATAGGTGAAATACATATAAGTGACTTGTAAAATGCAGATTTCTCAAACTGACTGAACAGGGTATTATTATCAATAGTAACTGAGTCAATAAAAATAGTTTCGAAAACTCCGCTGAGTGCCCTACAGCCTGGTGATGCAATAAAATCAATTCCCGGAACCAGTTCATCATCACCTACTTTAAATACAGGTTCATTAGGAAATACAACAACCGGAAAGCCATACGATTGAAAATAACTGCTGCCAAATGAAAGTAAACCTGCCTTTTGAAATTCAGTTGCTATGAAATCAGCTGCTTTTTTAGAACCGTCTTTCACATATCCTCTGCCGGCCATTTCATCACTGCACAGCATATTTACCACCTGACGCGCATAGGACAGATTTTGTGCATGCAGGTTACTGCAACAGCACAACCATATACTTAGGTATAAAAGATGTGCCCGCATAGGTTTGTTTATACCGATTTTACAGAAAAGGTATAGGTTTCCATAATCAGATTGGCCAATAATTTTTTACAGGCTTCATCCACCTGTGTATTGGCCTGTTCTATGGTATCGGCATCTATTTCAAGCCGTATATGTTTACCTATACGCACATTGGTAATATTAGGCAGACCTATATTTTTCATACTTCCGGTTACAGCTTTTCCCTGCGGGTCGAGCAGTGCTGCCTGTGGCATAACGTCTATATCGGCAATAAACTTCATACAGTTTTGGTTTTATCGGTAAGGTTTTGAATAACGGACAATACTATGTAAAAAATAACAGCTGCAGCTATACCGCCTGCATTAAATAACAAAACGCTTACACATGATGCTAATATAAGTGCATATCTGTAAATGTTAGGCGGAATTGAATAAGATTTAAACTTAAGTGCAATCAGCGGTATTTCGGCTACCAGCAGGTAGGCCGATACAAGGGGAACAAGTTTAAGAAACAACTCGCTTTTCAATATCAAATCCAGCGTTTCGCCATGCATGCCGGGTAAAAAAGGCAAACTGGCCATAAACATGGCATTTGCCGGTGTGGGCAATCCTATAAAACGATCAGTCTGTCGCGTATCAATATTGAATTTGGCCAGCCTGAGTGCTGAAAATACCGGAATAAGCAACGACAAATAAGGCACATAGCAAAAGCCGTCAGTTGACATACAGCTGTTGCTAAACATAAAAAATATCATACCCGGTGCTACGCCAAAACTTACCACATCGGCCAGTGAATCAAGCTGTTTGCCTAATTCGCTTTGCGCTTTAAGTGCACGGGCAATAAACCCATCAAAAAAATCGAGTACTGCGGCTGAAAAGATGAAGTAAGACGCTTGCTGCAATTGACCGTCAAGGGCTTGCATGATGGCTAAACAGCCAAAAACCAGATTAGCTGAAGTAAGTGCGTTGGGAATATGCTGCTTTACCTGATTCATGCTGCTTACAAATAAAAGCATAACCCGCGAGCCTGCAAAATCGAATAATTCATACCGAAATCAGTGTGCCACGTGATTACCTGAATATATTATACCGATTGCCCTTGCAATATTATCAAATAACGCTACTTTTGCCGTCCCTTTTTGCGGATGTGGCGTAATTGGTAGCCGTGCCAGACTTAGGATCTGGTGCCGAAAGGCGTGGGGGTTCGAGTCCCTCCATCCGCACCACCAAATAAGACTAGTTACATAGTCTTATTTTTATTTAATAAGGTTAGAACTATGAATGTTACTTTCGAAAAAAAAGACGAACTCAACGCTACTATTTCCGTTCATGTAGCCGGCAACGACTATGCTCCCGAAGTGGATAAGCAATTAAAAGATTATCAGAAAAAAGCCAACGTACCCGGATTTCGTCCCGGTATGGCCCCAAAATCAATGATTGAAAAAATGTTTGGCCACACTGTATTGCTCGAAGCCATCAATACCACTGCATCACGCGGGTTGTTTGATTACATCGAAGAGCAAAAACTAAATATACTGGGCCAGCCTGTATTAACTGAAGATACCAAAATTGATGAGCTGGTTAAAGGCAGTGACTATACATTCCGTTTTGATATCGGATTATCACCTCAGTTTTCATTGAACGTAGGTCCGTCTGACGTATTTACCCGCTATCAGGTAACTATTGACGAAAAGATGATCGATGACGAACTCGACCGTATGCGCAAACGTTATGGAAAACTATTGGACATAGATGTGGCTGGAGATAACGATATGGTGTACGTAAGCATGGACGAACTGGATGTAAATGGTCAGGTAATAGAAGGCGGAGTTCACACCGATTCAGCGCCTGTACTTACATCAAGCGTGAAGAATGAAGCAATCAAAAATGAATTTATAGGTAAAAAAGCAGGCGATACGTTTGATGTAAATGTGTTCGATTTGTTTGATAACAACGAAACTGAAATTTCGCATGTGTTGGGTATTAATAAACTAACTGTAAATGATATTCATAAAAACTTTAAACTAACTGTTAAAGAAATAAAACGCAATGTAGAAGCCGAACTGAATCAGGAATTGTTTGATGCTGCTTTTGGACCGGGCAATGTAACCACGGTTGAACAATTGCGTGAAAAATTAAAGGCAGACCTCGAATCTTACTTCAGCGGACAGGCCGATCATTTGTTTGAGCACGAACTGGTTGACTCACTTGTGGCCAAGCACAACATTCAGTTGCCTGACGATTTTCTGAAACGCTGGCTAATGGACCGCCACAATGATAAATTTACTGCCGAAAACGTGGATCAGAATTATATTCATGAAGCCAACTACCTGCGCAATCACCTGTTTGAGGAGAAAGTACTGAACGAAAATAACACCAAAGTGCAGGAAGAAGATATACGCGCAGCCGCCATCAATTATACTAAAAGTATGTTTGGTGCATATGGCAATGCCGGCCTCAGCGATGAGATGTTGTGGAGCATTGTAGAACCCAGCCTTAAAAAAGATGACTACAGGTCGCGCATGATCAATATCGCCATCTCCAACAAAGTGCGTGAAATAATCAAATCAAAAATAACTGTAGATGAGAAACCGGTTGATGCCGATACCTTCTTTAAGCTGGTGGCCGACCACAACGCCAATCACCACCACAACCACTAATTAAAAAAATCCCCGCTTCAACGGGGATTTTTGTTTTTATACACTTCATGTACCTTGCGTATATAAATGAACAGTACACACCGCGAGTTTTTTTTGCAGCATCAGGCTCAAACTACTGAATTTCCGCTTGCGCTGGAATTTGAGCGTGCTGAAGGATGCTATTTGTACGATACGCAAGGCAAAGCCTATCTCGATTTAATTTCGGGCATTAGTGTAAGCAACCTCGGACATGGAAATAAACATGTGGCTGATGCCATCATTAAACAGGTTAATAGCCATATGCACCTAATGGTGTACGGAGAGTTTGTTCAGGCACCGCAGGCACGGCTGGCAAAAAAACTGACTTCGCTTTTACCCGATGCATTAGACTGTGTGTACTTTGTAAATTCGGGAGCCGAAGCTACTGACGGAGCAATGAAACTGGCTAAGCGTGTAACCGGACGATCGAAAATTGTAGCCTGCCGAAAAGCATACCACGGCAGTACACATGCTGCACTTAGCCTGAACAGCGAAGAGATTTATAAAAACAGGTTCAGGCCATTGTTGCCCGATATTCATTTTATAGATTTTAATAACATACAACAGCTTGATTGTATTGATGAAAAAACCGCCTGTTTTATTGTAGAAGTGGTGGCATCAGAGCAAGGGTACATACCTGCCAGTCCCGAATTTTTAGAAACTGCCCGAAAACGCTGTTCAGAAAATTGCGCGCTTCTCATTTTTGACGAAATACAAACCGGATTTGGCCGCACAGGAAAAATGTTTGCCTTTGAGCATTATAATATTGCCCCTGATATATTATTGCTGGGCAAAGCACTGGGCGCAGGCATGCCCATGGGCGCTTTTATAAGCTCACAACGTATGATGAATACGCTGGCCAAAGAACCCATTTTGGGACATATTACCACCTTTGGCGGACATCCTGTATGTTGTTCGGCAGCATTGGCCGGTATTGAAGAACTGGAGCAAAACAATTACATATACGAAGTAGATGCTAAGGCAGCCTTGTTTAAACAACGCCTCAAACATCCGGCCATCCGTCACCTAAACGGAAAAGGATTAATGATGAGCCTGCGTTTCGATTCGTTTGAGCAAAATAAATTCATCATTGATAAATGTATGAATGATGGACTGATTGTGGATTGGTTTTTATTTGCTGCCGACAGTTTGCGTATTACACCTCCGTTGACTATTTCTCCCGATGAAATTGAACATGCGTGCGAGATTCTGATTAGAAATATTAATTTAGTAACGAGCAATTAAACCTATTTGCTAAATTGCACTCTATCGAATTATTACCCGTTAATTAAAATACTTAACTTATGATACGTACAATTCTGGCTGTGCTAACTATCTCCGCTGCAGTATTCAGTGGTTGCCGTAAAACAGAAGAAGACCCGCTTAACGATGGTGCTGAACTTATCGAATTCTCAATAGACGAAAATATGTTCAGCAACGAAAGTGAACTGTTATTAAACGACATTATAAAAGCTACCGAAGAAACAAGTCTGGGTAAAGGACCGAACATTCCAGGTGCTACTGTTAATGATTCCACGTTCATAGGGATTAAGAAAATTATTGTAAAATATAATGGCAATAGTGCCGATGGACTACGTTTCAGGGCAGGTACTCTGAGCATACAGCTGGTTGAAGGCAGTAAATGGGCCGATGCAGGTTCAGTCATACGTATTGATATAGACAACATACGTATTACTAAAAACGGCACAGGTAACTTCATCACATTGCAGGGTACTTACTACATAAAAAATATTACGGGAGGTCGTGCATTCGTAGCTGCCAATGTGCAACACAAACTATGGGGAAGCGCTACAATCGGCTTTATCAATGGTCAGACCAGCGATTGGAGTATAGCCCGTAAGCGCACATTCCAAAACAACTCGGGCGTACTTTCACTGACGACCGAAGGCGATACCTCCATAAACGGAGAATCAAATGTAATTGTGTGGGGTAAAAACAGAAGAGGAGTTGCTTTTACGGTAATAAATAATGAACCCGTAGTATGGAGCAGCACCTGCCCGACTAAAATTATGAGCGGCAAGCGCACTGTAAAAGGACTTGCTGCACCTATTACCATAACACATGGTGTAAACAATGACGGAACCCCTACCACCAGCGGATGTCCGTATGGATATAAGCTGGAATGGAAAAATAAATCGGACGAAGACCGCTCAACGGTTATTTCGTATTGACAAAAGCTCTGGTATGACACTGTTAAGGGTGGAGCAAGATTTTGTTCCACCTTTTTTATTTGAGCACCACCGGTTGTGAATAATTACATCAACGGCATGGCATAAAAAAAGTGTACCATGCTTAGCAAAGTACACTTTTATAAGTTCAATCAGTTAATTACAGCTTCAGCTGTATACCCACGTTAATACCCACCAGCTGAAAAGGCTGGTCCCAATTAATAATGTCTCTGTATTGGTATATAACCATATTGTTACGTACTGCACCAAAAAGGTGAAACGCATCTGACATTTCATAAGAAACACCTAGTGTGGGTGCAAAAATGAAATTATTACGATTGGTGGCAGGGGCTAAGTCCGTTTTATTTTGCATTGTATACGCCCAACCTATATCAATACCCAGGTGTGGCTTAATCTTGCTGGGTGTTTTATCAGCTTTAGTTCCCAAAAAATAAAACTCAGCACCCAATGTCACAGGAATAACACTCAATAATGCATCGCTTGTTGTACGCTGAACACCTTCAATATTCAAGCTTTTAAAGGGTACGGCATAATATCCGGCACCTATATTTAACCGTAGGAAATCATCCAGGTGCTTACCGTATTTAATATTTACACCTGATACACTCAAATTCATATCGCCCGAATATTGTGTGGTTGGTATACCAAACTGATAGGCCAGGCTGATGGTAGATTGTGCATGACCAATGGTGCTAAATGTATAAAACGCAAAAACAGTAGCTAATAATTTACGCATAATAATGGGTGATTTATGTGTGCAAAGTATAAAATACCCCCGAAAATAAAAAAGGCCATACGTAATTATACCGCATAGCCCATAAAAAAAGGCCGGACAAGCCGGCCTTTGAAGAAATAGTAGTGTTATATTAACGTAAGAAATAAAATATACCTACGTTAACTGCACCCAAACCGAATGAACCTGTTCCTAAAGTAAGATTCATTTCAGAGGTACTTGTAGTAGTAGTAACGGCACCTGCTTTGGTTTCACCTTTACCCATAACATACTCAAAACCTAAAAGATTGTTCAAGCCTGCTTGTAACGCCCAGTTATCGCTTAAGAAATGCAATACACCAAGATTAGCACCAAGAGAAATAGTAGTGGTAGAAGGCAAATCTTTAGTAACAGGTGCCCATGTTCCACTACCAGGGGAAGTTTCTTCTACAGCGGTAGTAGTACCACTGGCAGTACCAAAACCTAAACCGGCACCATAATACCACATCCATTTGCCGTTGATATCATTATACATATTGGCAAATACATTAATACCAAATCCTGATGTTTTGTCTTCGTCATCGAATGCAACATCATCTGCGCCTGTCTGTGGTGGTGTTGAAATCGCTCCGGTTGTTTTGTCATAAGATCTTTTAGTTACATCTGATGAACTACCAAATCCGATTGAAGCACCAATTGCTAAATTGTCATTTAGGAAATACCCACCGGTAATACCCAAATTAAAATTTGATTCGCTTGGCAAGTCTTCTTTGGGAACAGCCACTGGTGCTCCTGTAGTTTCAACAGTACCACTTTTTGAACCGAAGTTGATGGTACCACCTAACATAAGAGTACCTGCACTGATTTGCGCAAATGCTGCAGAACCCGCTGCAAGCATTGCTACAGAAAATAATAATTTTTTCATGTTTTTTGTAATTATTTACAAACGCTAATTTATAGGTTTTTACAGTTCTTTTACAAACTGACTCACAACAGCACATGTGGATAACACAAAAAAAATCTAGATGAAGCAGGTTTATACAATTAGATTATATGACAAAAATCATAAATCAATATGAGTTGTATCATAGTTCACTGAATGACCTTAAACTTATTTCGTTCAAAATATTCAATGTATGCTTCGCAAGCTTTTTATACTGCTCGATGAAATGCCCGAATCCCGCGAATTGTTGCAGCAATCAGTGCACTTGCTTTCGGATTCTAAATTACCTTTTGTTACCACAGCATACATCAATGGGGCTACTGATATAGATTATTCGCCCCTTTTTGACAGGGCACATTTGAACAATAATCAATACACCTACAGCGATATTGTTGACAAGATATACCATCATGCAGATACAGTGGATGAGATATCAGCATTAGGTATCAAATTTCAATATGAACAAACAGGTGCCCGACCAATCATCTACCTGGATGAGGATATGCCCGAGTTAAAATTTCTTAACGATGCTCGGTATCATGATATGCTTGTCATTGGCCAGTCAACCATGCGCCATATCGTTGCTACCGAACGAGGGCGGCATATGCTTAAACGCATACTGGCAAAAACCGAAATCCCCACATTACTTTTAGCTAATGGAATTACCCGTTTTAAAACCATCATACTGATGTACGATGGAAGTGCACGTAGCATGGAGGCAATCAAATTATTCTGTTATCTGATGGGAAAACATATGTTGACAAGCCAATTGGTACTCTTTACCATCATCAATGAGCAAAGTGCCGAAAATGAAAGCAAAGCATGCGATTTCATTAAAAAATACCGAATTGATTTTTCGGTTAAACGTGTGTATGAAAACGAACAGTGGTTTGAACTGGATACTTACCTGAATGAATTAAGCGAATACCTGCTGGTAAACGGTGCAGACCGCGATTACATCACTGAAGATATTATCTATAACACTGCCAACAGCAAATTACTGAATGGCAAACAATCAGCCTTTATATTTTAATGAACAATACCATTCTGACCAACGCGGTATGCTACCACTGTGGCAATGAATGTTCGGATGAACGCATTGCATACGATGAGCATGACTTTTGCTGTACCGGATGTAAAAGCGTATATGAATTGCTTTCGCAAAACAGTTTATGCGAGTACTACAACTTGCAAAGCAATCCGGGCACTACGCTCAACCATCCTTCGGCTGCACATAAATTTGCATACCTTGATGAACCAGCAGTAATAAACCGCTTACTTAGTTATACAGATGCACATATCAGCAAGGCAACATTTTTTATACCCACCATGCATTGCAGCTCATGCATATGGTTACTCGAAAACCTTTACCGGCTTGACGGAGGTATTACTCAGTCACGTGTCAACTTTCCTAAAAAAGAATTGTCTTTAACATTCAAAAATGATTTATGCACCCTGCGATCAATTGTTGCGTTGCTCAGTTCGATAGGTTATGAGCCGGCTATTCACCTGAACGATATTGAAACAAGCATAAAAAAAGACCTGAACCGAAAACTGATTTATCAAATAGGTGTTGCCGGTTTCTGTTTCGGCAATATTATGCTCATCAGTTTCCCCGAATACTTTGGACTTGACAGTTTCACAAAAGGTACATTCTCGAGACTATTTGGTTACCTCAATATGTTCCTGTCGGTTCCTGTATTACTGTTCAGCGCACAGGATTATTTCAAATCGGCCTGGCAGGGTTTGAAAAACAAACATGTAGGAATAGATATTCCGCTGGCACTTGGCATACTCGTACTTTTTGTGAGAAGCGCCTGGGAAATACTTACTGAAAATGGAATCGGGTATTTTGATACACATGCCGGACTGGTTTTTTTCCTGCTCATAGGAAAATGGTTTCAGCAAAAAACCTATGATACACTTTCGTTTGAACGTGACTACCGCTCCTACTTTCCGGTAGCGGCAACAGTGATAAAGAATGACAAGGAAACATCCGTGCCGGTAACACAACTAAATGTGAGTGACAGATTAGTCATACGCAATCAGGAACTGATTCCGGCTGATTCGCTATTGATGAGTGGTGAGGCATATATAGATTTCAGTTTTGTAACCGGTGAATCAAATCCTGTAAAAAAAGTAGCTGGCGAACTTATATATGCCGGTGGCAGATTATCGGGTAAACGGGTTGAACTCGAAGTGATAAAAAAAGTATCCCAAAGTTACCTTACACAGTTATGGAACAACGAGCATTTTACCAAAAATCACATCAGCCGTTTACAAACCTTTCAACAAAAGGTAAGTAGGTATTTTACCTATGGGTTGTTGCTTGTAGCCGTGGGGTCGGCTGTATGGTGGAGTGTGGTTAATCCTGCTTTGGTATGGAATGCCGTTACTGCAGTTTTGATTATTGCCTGCCCTTGTGCACTTGCCCTTTCAAGTCCGTTTGCTTTAGGTACAGCTATGCGTTTGTTGGGCAAAAAAGGATTTTATGTTAAATCGCCCGAAACGGTAGAACACATCGCTAAAGTTGGCCATATAGTTTTTGATAAAACGGGTACCATAACACAAGCCAATGAAGCAGCTGTTACTTATCACGGCAATGCACTAAGCCAACATATTCTTTCCATCGTGGCTGCTGCAACTCAGCAATCCACACACCCGTTAAGTAAGAAAATTCACGCTTCTATCCATGCAAGTACGCATACAATACTTGATACATTTCAGGAAATAACCGGCAAGGGTATACTGGCAACTACACAAGATACGGAGCTTAAACTGGGCTCTGCAGCATTTGTCGGCAATACAGATGCGACATTGGATAATGCACTACGAACACAGGTATACGTAAGTATAAATAAGCAGACAATAGGTTATTTCGAATTTAAGCATCAATACCGCAGTAGTTTATCCGGTATTATTTCAGAGCTGCGAAGCACGTACACACTATCACTCTTATCAGGCGACAACGATTCAGAACGAAGTGCACTGAAAGAATTTTTCGCAGATAGCGATGAGCTATACTTTAATCAGTCACCTTTAGATAAACTCAACCGTATTGAAGGCTGGAAAAAACAAAACAATGTAATGATGATTGGCGATGGACTGAATGATGCCGGTGCGCTTAAAGCTGCTGATGTAGGAATTTCTATCACTGAAAACACATCGCACTTCTCACCTGCATCTGATGTTATTATGGATGCCTCGTTATTTAGCCGACTGCCTCAGTACCTAAAATTTTCAAAAAGCACAGTGAGGGTTATACATGTCAGTTTTATCATATCACTCATTTATAATCTGGCCGGTTTAAGCTATGCAGTGCAGGGCACTTTATCTCCGCTTATTGCAGCTATACTTATGCCTTTGAGTTCAATAACAGTCATTGCATTTACCACTTTAGCCACTTCGCTGGCTGCTAAAAAACATCACATACTATGAATATAATGTACATACTTATAGGCACCAGCTTACTCATGGCCATTGGTTTTCTGGCAGCATTTATCTGGTCGGTTCGCAGCGGACAAATGGATGATGATTACACACCTTCCGTTCGGATATTATTTGAAGACAAACCTTCCGACAAAACGAAAACATGATTAAAATCATTCGTGTAGCTGCTTAAAATCATTTTCCAAAAAAAAGTCCGGATTTAGCTTGCACCCGCAATCATTATTAAATCTAAAGAATACACCTCTATGCACGTAGAAAAATTTTATTATGACAATTCCATTGTACGAAAATTCATGATTGCTACCATGATTTTCGGAGTAGTAGGCATGGCCGTAGGTCTGCTTATTGCAGTTCAGTTGTATGCCCCGGCAGCTAATTTAGGTAATCAGTTTACTTCTTTCGGACGCATCAGGCCGTTACACACCAATGCCATTATTTTTGCTTTTGTAGGCAACGCCATTTTTGCCGGAGTGTATTATTCGCTTCAGCGCTTGTGCAAGGCGCGAATGTTTAGCGATGTATTAAGTAATATCCATTTCTGGGGCTGGCAACTTATTATACTGCTGGCAGCTGTTACACTGCCACTAGGTATTACCAGTTCAAAAGAGTATGCCGAATTGGAATGGCCCATAGACATAATGATTGCCGGTGTATGGGTAGTTTTTGGCATTAATATGATTGGTACGATTATCAAGAGACGCGAAAAACAGATGTATGTTGCTATTTGGTTCTACATAGCCACATTTGTAACAGTAGCAGTTTTGCATATCGTAAACTCGATTGAACTTCCGGTATCACTTACCAAAAGTTACATGGTATATGCCGGTGTGCAGGACGCACTGGTTCAATGGTGGTATGGACACAATGCTGTTGCATTCTTTTTAACCACACCTTTTTTAGGCTTAATGTATTACTATTTGCCCAAAGCAGCCGGCAGACCGGTTTATTCCTATAAACTTTCTATTCTTCATTTTTGGTCGCTAATATTTATTTACATATGGGCAGGCCCGCACCACTTGCTATATTCATCACTGCCCGATTGGGCTCAGTCGTTGGGTGTTGTATTTTCAATTATGCTGATTGCACCCTCGTGGGGTGGTATGATAAACGGACTGTTAACCCTGCGTGGTGCATGGGACAAGGTACGCGATGAACCTGTATTAAAAATGTTTGCTGTAGGGATAACTGCATATGGTATGGCAACTTTTGAAGGACCACTACTTTCTTTAAAAAATGTGAATGCCATTGCCCACTTTACAGATTGGATAGTAGCTCACGTGCATGTGGGCGCATTGGGTTGGAATGGATTGTTGACCTTTGCCATTATTTACTGGACTATACCACGCATGTACAATACGTCCATATATTCCAAAAAATTAATCAATACTCATTTCTGGCTGGCTACATTAGGTATTATTTTTTATGCCATACCCATGTACTGGTCAGGCTTTACTCAGGGTTTGATGTGGAAAGAATTTGCTGCTGACGGAACGCTGCAGTATCCTGAATTTTTGAAAATAACTATTCAAATTTTACCGCTCCATATCATGCGTTCAGTGGGTGGAACACTTTACCTGGCAGGATTTATTATACTTATTTATAACGTGGTAAAAACCATGCAACTGGGCACATTTACTGCAAATGAGCCTGCTGAAGCACCTGCTATTGAAAAATCAACCCTGATTGGTAAAGGCGATTTCTGGCATGCCGTACTTGAAAAGAAACCGGTAACTTTTACAGCACTGGCTGTTGTAGCCATACTTATCGGTGGTGCAATTGAAATGATTCCAACGTTTACGATAAAATCCAACATACCTACCATAGCCAGTGTAAAACCCTATACCCCGCTTGAATTGCAGGGCCGCGATTTATATATACGCGAGGGATGCAATGCATGCCATACACAGTGGGTAAGACCTTTTCGCTCAGAAACCGAGAGGTACCAAGGCGAATATTCAAAAGCCGGAGAGTTTGTGTATGACCATCCTTTTCTGTGGGGTTCGAAAAGAACCGGTCCCGATTTACATCGATTAGGAGGCAAGTATCCCGACAGCTGGCATTACTACCATATGATTGATCCGCAAAGTATGTCGCCTGGTTCAATAATGCCTGCATACAACTGGCTGGCTGAACAAAATCTGGATGTAAGCACTACACCCGGGAAAATAAATGCAATGCGAGCACTGGGTGTACCATATAGCAAAGAAGATGCTGAACAGGCAAATCAGTTATTGATTACACAAGCTGAGTCAATAAGTGATGGACTTAAAAAAGAAGGTATTGCACTGGAACCTCAGAAAGAACTGATTGCTATGATTGCATACTTGCAGCGTTTAGGTGCAGATATCAAGAAAAACCCAACTGCTAATAAATACTAAGATGAAACAGTTTCTGCAAGGCGTTACCGGTGTAGAGGGTTATCTGATATTCTCCATGATACTATTCCTCGTATTTTTTTTAGGCCTAATTGTATGGGTATATAAAGCCGATAAAAAATACATCACCGAATGTAAAAATATTCCATTCCAACAAACAACACATAACTCAACCACTAATACCTCTCAACCATGAAAAAATTAGTTATTGCCAGTATTGCTGCATTATGGGCAGGTGCATCTCAGGCTGCTGCTGCTGAATCCGGAAGCACCATTGGATTTCATGATATACTTTTCACCCTCATTATTCTGCTGAGTTTCGTTATGCTGATTGTGGTGTATACTTTGAAACAAGTAGTAAGCATACTCAAGCATGAATCAACAGGACTGCCCTATGTATATGTGACAGAAACACGAACTTTCTGGGAACGTATGCTTTCGCTCAAACCGTTATCGGCTGAAAAAAGTATCGATCTTGGTCACGATTACGATGGCATCCGTGAATTAAACAATCCTATTCCCCCGTGGTTCAATGTACTTTTTTACGGAACAATATTTTTTGCATTAGTATATATGGTGGTCTATCACATAAGTGACAGTGCACCGCTGCAGGCTGCTGAATATAAAAACGAACTGATTGCCGCTGAAAAACAAAAAGAAGAATACCTGAAAATTGCCGGAAATGCTATTGATGAAAATACCGTAAAACTCATTACAGATAAAGCCCTGCTTGCAGAGGCACAAAAGGAATATACCACACGATGTGCTGCATGCCACGGGCAAAATGGCGAAGGTGGTGTGGGTCCTAATTTAACTGATGAATACTGGTTGCACGGAGGAAGTATTCAGGATGTATTTAAAACCATTAAGTATGGCGTTCCGGCTAAGGGTATGGTGCCGTGGCAGAATGCAATAAATCCGGTAAAAATGCAGGAACTGGCTAGTTTTATTTTATCACTTCAGGGTACTCAACCGGCCGGAGGTAAAGAACCACAGGGAGAGAAGTATCAAACCTCATCAACAGCTGTTTCTGTTAATCAAACTACAACGAACATGCCGTAGCATGTCACGCATAATCCAAATATCAACTAACAGCAGTAGACATGATATTTATACTACTATAATATGATTAATCAGGCGATACCGGAAGCAGGCGAACAATACAGAGACACACTATCGCTGGTTGATAATAAAACCGGTAACCGAAACTGGATATACCCTAAAAAACCGAATGGTGCGCTGTACAATGGGCGAACATGGTTCAGTATTTTACTGATGATTTTACTGTTTAGCGGCCCATTTATGAAGCTCCATGGTCATCCGCTGTTTTTATTGAATATTCTGGAAAGAAAATTCATACTGTTTGGTATCCCCTTCTGGCCACAGGATTTGCCCTTATTTGCTTTGGTCATGATTACGTTTGTATTATTTATTATCGTATTTACAGTGCTATTTGGCAGGCTGTGGTGCGGGTGGGCTTGTCCGCAAACGATATTTATGGAAATGCTTTTTCGTAAAATAGAGTACTTGCTGGAAGGTGATTACAAAAATCAGATGAAGCTGAATCAATCACCTTGGAATACTCAGAAAATCATTAGAAAGTCCCTCAAGCATCTGCTATTTATTATTTTATCATTTGCCATCGCCAATACATTTTTGGCCTATATCATCAGCATAGATGAATTAACAAAGCTAATCACTGACGGTCCGCTAATGCATTTGGGCACATACATTGCCCTGGTGATTTTTACATTCATCTTTTACATCGTATTCAGCCGAATACGTGAAATTGTGTGCATTGTTATTTGCCCTTACGGAAGGCTGCAGGGATTAATGCTTGATAAAAACTCAATAGTAGTAGCTTACGATTTTATTCGGGGTGAACCACGAGGATCAAGAAAAAAGGATGCAGTAAGCCAAACCGGTGATTGTGTGGATTGTCACAGGTGTGTGCAGGTATGTCCTACCGGTATTGATATCCGGAATGGTACACAGCTAGAATGTATTAACTGCACAGCATGTATTGATGAATGCAACGATGTAATGCGTAAAATACATCAGCCTGAAGGGTTAATTCGTTATGCCTCGATGCACGAAATAACCAATGGTATTAAAAAAAGAATTACATGGCGCAGCGGAGCATATAGTATTGTTTTGTGCATTTTAGCAACACTGGTCACTTACCTGCTGCTTACCCGCAGCGATATTGAAACCACAGTATTGCGAACTCCGGGTATGACATATCAGAAACAGAAAAATAACAGTATAACCAATATGTATAATTTTGAAGTTATCAATAAAACATTTGAAGAACAGCAGGTAAAACTTGTTATGTCAGAACCTGCAGGTGCTGTGATGCGTATGGTTGACGGTACAGATCCGGCTATACTCGTGTTAGGTGAAGATGGAATGGTAAAAGGCTCATTTTTTATTGAAATATCCGATACATCCATTAAACAAAACAACACACCTGCTATATTGAATGTATATTCAAACGGTGAACTGGTAGACCGCATTGCCACCAATTTCGTAGGACCTGTTCAGTTCAAGAATTAACTTACCTCATATAACGTTAGTAAATTTAAAAATCCAAAACACAATGAAACTAAACTGGGGCCATAAACTTGTTGTATTCATGATTCTGTTCATGCTGTTCATCGTTACACTGGTTACAATTATGTCGCGCCAGCATATTTCGCTGGTAGAAACCAATTACTACGAACGCGGTATGTATTATGAAAACGAATTGCGTAAGCATGAAAAAACAAGGGGATTAAGCCACTCGCTGGTATACAATGCAGGAACACAACAAATCGTGTTTAGCTGTGCTATGGGTGGAAACGTAACCGGTACAGCTAAGTTTTACAGACCCAATGACAGCGAACTTGACTTTATTAAACCATTTACATTAAACGAATTTGGTGCGTGTACACTAAGCACAGAAGGTATGCAACAAGGTATATGGCGACTAACTATGGAATGGCAACTGCATACAGATACGATGGCAACAACAAAAGATTTCTATATTCAATGATTTTGTGGACTGCTTTTATTACCGGCCTCATTGGTAGTTTGCATTGTGTAGGTATGTGTGGACCGATTGCTTTGGCATTACCGGTAGGTAATCAACCTGCATGGAAACAATTTACAGGCAAGGCCTTTTACCATGCCGGACGAATTACTATTTACAGTCTGTTGGGCGCTTTGCTGGGTACTTTTGGCTGGGGACTTAAACTGGCAGGAATACAACAAGGTTTGAGTATAGCGGCAGGTGCTACAATCATTCTTCTTGCATTGGCCGGAAACCATAAAGCAGAAGTTATTTTTCAAAAACCATACAAATGGTTGGTGGGAAACAGATTGCACTCCCTATTTAGAAACAGCTCAATTTCCGGACTCTATAGCATTGGTTTGCTTAACGGATTACTGCCTTGTGGCTTTGTGTATATCGGTCTTATTGGTTCGGTAGCCACACAACACGTTACAGATGGCGCATTGTATATGGCTTTTTTTGGTTTGGGAACAGCACCGTTAATGTTTGCTTTTAGTATCGTATCACATTTCATTTCTTTGGAATTGCGCACACGTTTAAACCGTTATATTCCGGTTGCAACGGTTATTATCGGCTGTTTGTTTATTGTGCGCGGACTCAATCTTGGAATTCCTTACCTATCACCACAATTGGATAAATCAGGGCAGATAGTGAAAGAGTGTTGTACTCCACAGGCAAAGCATCCTTAAACAGGACTGTACACAAAACAGCGCATGCTTATGGAGCCCATATCTATACCTTCATAGGTAAATGTGAGTGCATCCTTATTTTGCCGAACACCATTAATATACATCATTGGCAAATAATGATCGTTTGTAGGCACAGCAAGTGAAGCCGCTTTTCCTAGTTTCGGATAATGAATCAGCATATCATTATTGTTGCTCATCAGTAATTCTTTTACCCGCTCATCAAATTCGATGGCCCAGTCATATGCTTTGCTTGAGTTTTCATCCCACTTTATCATGCTCAGATTATGTACAATATTGCCACTTCCGACTATAAGTAAACCTTTATTTCTTAGCGCAGACAATTGCCTGGCAATAGAATAGTGCCACTCAGCAGGTTTGGTATAATCAATGCTCAGCTGAAAGGTGGGTATATCGGCTTGGGGATACATGTGCCTTAAAACACTCCATGTTCCGTGATCAAAACCCATATCTGAATCTGCCTGCGCATGAATACTGCTGAGTTCATTTTTAATAAGTTCGGCAAAATCGGGGCTACCGGGTGCCGGATATTTGATGTGGTACAATTCTTCCGGAAAGCCACCGAAATCATAAATCGTTCGGGGCTTTACAGTTGCAGATACAAATGTACCGCGTGTAAGCCAGTGAGCAGAAACTACAAGAATAGCTTTGGGTTTGAGTATATGACTTGCAAGTTTAGAAAGTGATTGGGTAAATGCATTATCGGCTATGGCATTCATTGGCGAACCATGTCCTATAAAAACAGCCGGCATGGCCGAGTCATCTGGTAAATATTTATTTACCGTTTCATAAAATGACTGTAGTGGAATAACTTTATTCATGACAAATACGCTGCTCAATTTTATAAAATCTAATCGTTTTAAATGCATTCATCAGTCAGGCTTATTTAGCCTTTTTATATTCTGTTAAATAAAGCAGTGTCATATCCTCATCACGAAGCAATATCCTTCCCGCTTCAAAATTGCTATACAATTTATACTGCCGCGGTAAACCATCCTTTACTATCATTATACTTCCCATTTCAGCTATGTACGAAAAGTATCCTTCTGTGGTATCATTTCCTCTGATAAATAAAATTTTGTCCTGCTTCCATACCCATATCCAATTTGGTAACTCGGCATTCCCTTCATCTGCAGATACAGCGGATTCATCACACCATTTACTTTGTTTAACTTTTCCGGCTTCTTCCCTTTCAGTTAGGCAGTTTACTTTCCAAGTTCCAATAAATGTCTGGGCATTTGTATTTATACACAGTATAAAAAACAAACTATACACAATCAATAATTTCATAAAGCAATTACTAAATGTAATAATACACAATACTATTATAAAAATAAAGCGCAGCATTGCTGCTGCGCTTCAACCTAAACTATGAAAACACCTTTACACTACCCTCAATGTAAAGGTATTTTCGCCTATATACTATTGAGCAACGATAAACACCTTAATGTTAAAATCGTTGTCGATTGCTTTGTCTCCAATATCAGCAAAGAATGATTTTGAACCATAACGTATGTCATACAACGTACGGTCGATATTAAAATCAGCTTTTGCTGTTACTTTACCCTTGTTAACCACTACCAATGCAGGAAACTGAACTTCTTTAGTAATTCCTTTAACTGTAAGGTCAGCTACAATCGTATAATTGTTTTTGTTATCAGTTCCTGTAGCTCCTGGAATAGGGGTTGCTTTTTTAATGGTAAGAACGGATGTCTGATGTTTTTGTACTGAAAAAAAATCATCTGACTTTAAATGACCTATTAGTTTTTCTTTCCACTCGCCCGTCAAATCAGTAACGTCTAATGCGGTCATATCCATGGTAAACGTACCACCTACTAATTTGTTTTGATCAGTAATTATTTCTCCTGATTTAAATTTTAGTGTACCAAAATGCTCTCCTGTTACTTTTTTAGCGTGCCACTTCAAATTACTTTGATCAGCACTGATTTTCAATGTTGTAGATAGTTTCCCCGGAGGTGTTGCGTTGGCCAGCAAACCCAGTGCTGCCAATGCGATTGTTAAAATTGACTTATTCATGATACTTATTATATTCTTCATATGCTTCGTCTTTTAGGAACGGCAAGAAAAAGTTTCCTGTATGAGGTTTAACAGAAATAGGGTCTTGCTGTTTTTTATTTAAAATATTTAAAGGCGAATGCAAATATATGTACATACATTAATTGTACAAACATTTATTTTAAAAATTGACTTAAGCCACTTTTTCTCAATGTACTCTTTTGCCGTTCATTATGGTAGCCTGTGGTCGTTTAGCAGATAATTGTGCTGGTGTATGCTGTTCAAGACCTGAATTATATAATACGAAGTCGGCAGACATGCCTGACCTGAAATCACCAATCGTATTTTCCATAAATGCAGCACGTGCCGCCCAGGTGGTCATGCCATATAATGTTTGCCAATGTGTAAGGCTGTTTTCAGTCTGAAAGCCTGCTTCGGGATAACCGTGTATGTCTTTTCGCTGGGTGGCTGCAAGGTAGGTAAGCATCGGATTAACTTTCTCAACTGGAAAATCTGTTCCTAAAGGAAGCCAGCCATTTTGTGCCAGTAATTGCTGATAAGCATAAGCGTGCTTTATTCGACTGTCTCCTAAACGGTCTTTAGCCCAATACATATCGCTGGTTGCATGTGTGGGCTGTACGCTGGGTATAATAGCATGTGTTGCATAAATACTATAATCATCGGGATGCATAACCTGTGCGTGCTCAATGCGCCAGCGTTTATTCTTTTGCTTACCCAATGCCTTTGCATACATGCGCAACAACATGCGGTTGGCTGAATCACCTATACAATGTGTATTTAACTGAAACTCGCTTTTAGCCACTCGTTCAATGTAATGCTTCATTACATTCTGGTCTGTAATTATCAATCCATGATGATTGGCATCGTGATACTTATCAATGAGGCAGGCACCACGTGAACCTAAAGCACCATCAGCATACATTTTAAAACTTCCTACACGCAAATTAGGCGTATTGTATACGCCTCTTTTTAACCAATACGAAACAGAAGCAGAATCGATACTTACCATACAGTTCATACGTATATGCAATTGACCGGCTTGTTGCAATGAATCAATAAGCAGTATTGTATGTGTTGGCAAACCTGCATCAGTAATGGTAGTTATTCCGTAAGCGAAACATGAATCTTGTGCAGCCAATAGTGCTTTTATCTGTGTTTGAACAGATGGAGGAGGTAACTTCTTTGATACATAATCGACCGCATTATCAATCAGCACACCTGTAGGTGAATTGTTCTTGACCAATATCTTCCCACCTTGCAACTGTAGAGCTGAATGAACACCCGCAAGTTTCAGCAAATATGCATTGGCAATGGCTGCGTGCCCGTCAATACGCTTCAGCAATACAGGAATATCGGGGAATAGTGAATTGATTGATGTATTATCAGGAAAGTCTTTGGTTCGCCATAAATTCTGATCCCACCCTCTGCCTAAGAGTACATCAGGTTTATGTTGATAGTAATATAAACTGCAACGTGTAACTACCTCTTCCCAAGATTTGCAGCCGCTTAGATCAACCTGCTGTAAACTCATACCGTAACCCCAGAAGTGTGCATGAGCATCATGCCAGGCCGGATAGGCTGTAGCACCTTTTAAATCAATAACTGAATCGGCTGCATAACGAAGTGTAGCATCCGCATCGGTTGTCATTGCTAAAATTTTGCCGTCTTCAATTACCATCGCCTGAAAACTCGCAGCGGTTGAATCCATGGCAATAAATTTTCCGTTCATATAAATACAATCCACTTTAATTTTATTGTTATTGTTGCAGGCTATTATGCTCAGCAACACAATCGAATGAAGTATGTTTTTCATACCGGCAAATGTATGCTATTACTCATTTTAAGCATATACCATCCATCAGATAATGTACTGAAAGCGCAATCCAAAACGGATACAGCGTATTACAAAATCAGGAATAGTTATATTGAAGATAAAACCAATATGATTAACGTTTCTAGCTTCATCAGAAATCCAAATAATGCTGTACAGTATAATTCAAGTTATCTTCTGGAATTAAATCCAAACGATCCAAATCAGCTGGGTATTCGTTTGCAGCATAAATGGCTGGGCATTGAATTGGCTTTTTCTCCACGAACAACACAGCTGAAAAACCGTGGTAATACAGATTATTTTGGCTTACATTTATTTTCATATGGCCGCAAAATGGCCTTTGATGCATATTATCTCAGCTATACCGGATATCATCTGACTAACTATAAAGAATTTGATACATTAAAAACGGCCGGTGTATTTCCAACGTATCCGTCAATGAACACCAATAACTGGGGTGGCAGCTTTACGTATATATTTAACCATAAGAAATTTTCGCTGCGTTCAAGTTATTTTTCAAACGAGATTCAGAAAAAGTCTGCAGGTTCGTTCACGGTTAATATTGCATACAATAATTTCTCATTTAGTAATCCGGGAAGTATTGTACCATCGGAAGTGCGAAAATTATTTAATCCATCGGCTGTGATTAATATGGGCAGATTTCAATCAGTGAGTTTAATACCCTCATATAACCATACGCTGGTTGCGTGGCAGCGTTTCTTTTTCACCATTGGTTTAGGCGTTGGACCCATGGTTCAGTTCATTAGCCTTACAAAGATGACCACAGACGATGATGAATTTATAACCGGTATTAGCGTGAGAGGTAATGGGCGTATCGCATTCGGATACAATGGTAAAAGATTTTACCTAACTGTTGCAGGCGCCAGCGATAACTTCAATTATGATATGGGGCAGCAGCGAAGAATTTCATCGCTAATTAGTGAGAGTAGAATTACTGTTGGTTTTAGATTGGGCGCATCTGGGACTTTGAAAAAAGGCTCAGAATTGTTGGACTATATTCCTATTCGCTATAATTAGTCCGCTTATGCTTCCAACGTCTGTGACTCCATAGCCATAATTGCGGGGTACGTTTAATATCTGCCTCCAGCATTTCGGCAAATTGTTGAGTAATATAAGTAGTTTTTTCTGACTGTGGTTGTGCACTAATGGTTGTAAACCGAACGCTGTAATAACCTCTTTTAACTTTATCTATGCAGGCAAATACAACCGGATAATTAAACTTTTGTGCAATTTTTTCAGCTCCTGTAAAAAATGCTGTTTCCTGATTTAAAAAATGTGTCCAGTAGGCTTGCTGATTGGATGGTGACTGATCAGCAATAAATGCTGTTAGCGAAACCGTTGAACGGGTTTCGGCCAAATAACGCAATGTATTTTGCATCGGTATAAGCTTAACTCCACACCGTGCCCGAATGGTATATGTAAGCCAATCGAAAAACTTATTGCTCAGCGGATGATACAGTGTATTGGTTTGCCTGGATGAATGATAGGTGAACGAAAATCCTCCCCATTCCCAGTTTCCGTAGTGCCCCAGCAGAAGTATAACTGATCGTCCCTGTTTAAAATAGTGCTCTATCTCTTCAAAATTTTCAAAGGTCACTCGCCTCATCAGCTCGCGCCTGGAAATAGTTAATGCTTTAAATGTTTCAACAAAAACATCAATCATGTGTAAGTAATAGCTATTCATGATGAGTCTTAATTCGCTATCGGTCTTTTCGGGAAATGAATTCTTCAAATTTTCGGCAATTATGCGTCTGCGGTATTTGAGAATGTCTCTGGCCAGCCAAACAAAAAAGTCGGCCATAAAATACAGAACCGGTAACGGCAACAACATCAGCAGGTAAACAGGAGCAGCCAGTAAGATGTAATACCACCTGAACGTATACGGCTTTTGATGTATTTGTTTACCTTGTTTCAATTTTTAAATCTTTCTCGGGCAGCCTTCTCAAGCATATCACGGTGATCAGGATGCGCAATATGAATGAGCAATTTAGCACGTTGCTCCATATTTTTTCCGTATAAGTTAACCACTCCGTATTCGGTAACAACCCAATGAATATGACCCCGAGTAGTTACTACTCCTGCACCTTGCTTTAATAGTGGCACAATTCGGGATATACCGCTTTTTGTTACTGACGGAAGTGCTATTATAGGTTTACCACCTGCTGATAAAGACGCACCTCGAATAAAATCCATTTGTCCGCCAATGCCTGAATACTGATACGTGCCAATAGAGTCAGAACAGACCTGACCGGTTAGGTCAACTTCTATGGCACTGTTAATGGCAGTAACCTTCGGATTTTGACTGATAACACGCGGATCATTCACATAACTGATGTCCAGTGCTTTTATATAAGGATGATCGTCTACAAACCGATATAACTTATTTGTGCCAAGCAAAAAGCTGGTTACACAGTAACCGTTAACAACTTTCTTCAAGCTGTTATCAATCACTCCCGATTCAATAAGCGGAATAACTCCGTCTGAAAACATTTCAGTATGTATGCCCAGATGTCTGAGATGGGAAAGGTTTTTCAAAACCTGATCAGGAATTGTACCAATACCCAGCTGAAGTGTGGAACCGTCTTCTACAAGTGAGGCCACATGGTGACCAATTCTCTCGCTTATGGCATCGGCTGCAGCACCATAACTGACTTCAGGCAATGTATCATTTACTTCTATGGCATAATCGATACAATGAAAGGGTATAAATGCATCACCATGTACACGCGGCATATTCGGATTAACCTGTGCTATGATTATTTTAGCATGTTTTACTGCGGCTTTAGTTACATCTACTGATGTACCCAGAGAACAATATCCGTGTTTGTCAGGTGGAGATACCTGTATGATAGCTACATCGAGCGGTAACACATTACTGGCAAATAACCCCGGTATTTCACTTAAAAAAACAGGTACGTAGTCGCCTGTATCGTCATTAACTGATTGCCTGACTGATTCGGAAACAAACAACGAATTCACAAAAAAGTGTCCGCGTATTTCTTCCGAATTCAATGTAATACCATGCAGTGAAATGCTTACCAGCTCCACATCTCGCAATTCATGTTTACGGTCAATAAGTGCACGAACAAGACTTACGGGTGTAGCTGCGCTACCCTGTATAAACACACGTTGACCGGATGTTACATGCTTTACTGCTTCGGCTGCTGTAACTAAAATTGTTTCTTTCATGTAGCTCATAGGCTACCTTTATTTTGACTGCTCTTCGTTTTTCTGCCCGCTATATCCAGATAAATCTCTATCAAAAAGATACATACCCCCTTTATCGTTGCCAATTAAATTGAGCTTATCAAGTATAGTACGTGCAAGTGCCTCCTCCTCTATTTGCTCAGCCACATACCACTGCAGAAAATTATGTGTGGTGTAATCTTTCTCTTTCAGGCAAATTTCAACTAGTCCGTTTATCTCATTCGACACATTGACCTCATGTTTAAGAAGATCTTTAAATACATTATCCAACCCCTTGTATGATGTAGTTACGGCTTTAAGCGCAGGTATTTTTGCCTTCCCACCACGCTCGTTAATGTACTTTACAAGTTTGAGCATATGCATTCGCTCTTCATCACTGTGCTGATAAAAGAAATTAGCAACACCATTATAGCCATTATTTTCAGCCCATGATGCCATTGCCAGGTAATACTGTGATGATGCAGCTTCAAGTTCAACCTGCTTATTCAATGCAGTTTCAATTTTTGTATTTAACATATTTCTGATTAATTAGTGTGTAGTGCGAATGTACAACTTCAGGTTCGAATAACACCCGGACGAAATTCTTTTTGAAGGGGTGCATGATTGGCTGCTTCAATTCCCATCGAAATCCACTTACGGGTTTCTGTAGGATCTATGATAGCATCAATCCATAAGCGTGCCGCTGCATAATACGGACTCATTTGCTTGTTGTAGCGGTCAGTAATTTGCTGAAGCAAGGCACTGTGTTTTTGTTCGTCAACAACTTCTCCTTTTGCTTTAAGCGATGCTTCTTCTATCTGCAACAGCACACGCGCGGCCTGTTCACCTCCCATCACTGCAATTTTAGCATTGGGCCAAGCTACAATTAAACGCGGGTCGTAGGCTTTGCCGCACATGGCATAATTACCTGCTCCGTATGAGTTGCCTGTAATGACGGTAAATTTAGGGACCACTGAATTAGCTTGTGCATTCACCATTTTGGCTCCGTCTTTAATTATACCACCGTGCTCACTTCGGCTACCCACCATAAATCCGGTTACATCCTGCAAAAACACCAGCGGTATTTTTTTCTGATTGCAATTCATAATAAAGTGAGCTGCTTTATCGGCAGCATCTGAATAAATTACTCCGCCTATCTGCATCTCAGTTGGATTATCGGCTGCGTTTTGTTTCGGCTTTTTGGCTTTTACAACCAGCCTGTTATTGGCCACAATACCCACAGCCCAGCCATCAATACGGGCATAGCCGCACAGTATGGTTTTACCGTAAAGTTCCTTGTACGGGTCAAATGAGCCGGCATCTACCAGCCTGTCAATGATTTCCATTACATCGAAAGGCTTGGCAAACTGACCAACCGCTGCATACACATCATCCATTTGCCTGGCAGGTGGTAACGGCTCAGTGCGGTTAAATCCGGCACGCTGGTAATCGCCCAGTTTATCCATTATCCGTTTTATTCTGTCGAGGCAAGCCGCATCATTCTCAAATTTGTAGTCGGTAACTCCACTTATTTCGCAATGTGTAGAGGCCCCTCCCAGCGTTTCATTATCTATCTCTTCGCCAATAGCTGCTTTTACAAGATAGCTGCCTGCCAAAAAGATTGAACCTGTTTTATCTACAATCATGGCTTCATCGCTCATAATCGGAAGGTATGCACCGCCTGCAACACAGCTGCCCATTACAGCAGCAATTTGTGTTATGCCCATGCTGCTCATTACGGCATTGTTTCTGAAAATTCGGCCAAAATGTTCCTTATCCGGAAAAATTTCATCCTGCATCGGTAGGTATACGCCTGCACTATCTACTAAGTAAATGATAGGAAGTTTGTTTTCAATAGCTATTTCCTGTGCACGCAAATTCTTTTTGCCTGTAATGGGAAACCATGCTCCGGCTTTTACTGTGGCATCATTGGCAACAACTATACATTGCCTTCCACTCACGTATCCAATCTCGACCACAACGCCTGCGCTGGGGCAGCCACCATGTTCGGCATACATCTCGTGTCCGGCCAACGCGCCAATTTCTATACGCGGTTTATCTTTATCAAACAGATATTCTACACGCTCGCGTGCAAGCATTTTTCCTTTCTCTTTTTGCTTCGCGGCTGCTTTTTCGCCACCACCTCGTTGCACTAGGGTTAACTGTTTCTTGAGTTCTGCCAGCAGGTCCTGCATGTTGTTTACAATTATTGGTTAAAACTTGTCTGGCAAAGCTATAATACAACCACCAAATTCAAAGTGAATTTGGCTGCTGACTAAAAAAACTTAATTTTGCACTACAAGCCCGCACTAGCAGCTCCCTCTAATCCCCCAGGTCTTGACCGAAGCAAGGGCGTGAGGTTGTAGCGCTGAGATGTTGGGCTTGTATTTTTTTAACGGGTAATTGTACATTTGAACACCGCACAACCCGCTCCACACATGAATAAAATTTCCGCACATATTGTTCTGGCTTCTAAATCGCCCAGAAGGCAGGAGCTGATTAAGGGTCTTGAACTCAATTATTCAATACATACATACGATGTAGATGAATCATTCCCTTCTCATTTAAAAGCTGAAGCTATTGCACTTTACCTGGCCGAAAAAAAAGCCGATGCCTTTCCCGGCAATTTAAGCAATCATGAAATACTCGTAACTGCGGATACAATTGTATGGATAAATGACCAGGTACTGAATAAGCCCATTGATGAAAACGACAGTTTTAGTATGCTCAAACAAATCTGCGGTGCAACACATCAGGTATATACAGGAGTATGCATTAAAACCCATGCACAAAAGCAGTTATTCTTTGATAAAACAGATGTTACATGCCGCTACATGAGCGATGATGAATTGTGGTATTATATTAAAAATTATCATCCGTTTGATAAAGCCGGCAGCTATGGCATACAGGATTGGTTTGGATACACAGCCGTTGAACGTATACATGGTTGTTTTTACAATGTGATGGGTTTACCGGTAGGTAAATTATATCAGGCAATCAAACGACTGGAAACAGATACTGAGTCCTTTGAATAAAAAATATCGGGGTTACAGAATACGACTCATCGGCCTCTGCTTCACGAATACAGCGCGCTACCAACTGCACTAAACCCGCTACAGGTTACAAATCTATATGCTTCCATAAATCAATTCAATGCCGTGTGGGATGTGTCATTTTTACGAATGAACCAAGGCTCCTTCTTTCAGTGAATACATAGAAGCAATAAGCATTTTTATGGAATATTGTGTCATTACCCAGCGCGTCATTAATGCTGCTGATGCAATCATTTCCATACGAAACGAAACCAATCCGGATAACTGACTTCTTTCAGCATGCGAACTGTGAATCAGCATATTCATACACACCATAGCCGGTAACAGAGGCAGTTCAAAAGCATATGGTGTAACCGCAGTGACAGGCGTGGTCCTATCTTTTTCTAAAATATCACTTATGGTTTCAAATGAGCCTGCTGAGCCAACCAATATACGGGGCTTATACTTACGCATAATATCGGTTAATGTTTGATATGATTGGGCAAAATGGTCTTCCAAATTTTGAATTTCATTATCTGAAAGAGGATCGCTCATGGGAAATGAGTGAATAAGCCGCGATACACCTGTTTGGTAACTTTGCTTCCATACAGCCTGCCCGCCATCTACCACTATAAACTCAACACTGCCTCCGCCAATATCCATAATCACATAGGTTTCGTGCATTACCGGCAATGAAGCCTGCACACCTTTAAAAATAAATTCGGCCTCCTGTAACCCGCTTATAGCCTGAATATGGAATCCAAACCGGTTGTAAACATCTTCCATAAATTGCTTGCCATTGGTGGCATCGCGAATAGCAGATGTGCCAAACACCTGAATTTCCGAAACAGAATATATTTCAAGCCGTTGGGCAAAATCGTTTAACGCTTCAAATGCCCGCTGAATGGCATCGCTTGTCAACTCGCCCTTATGCACACCACCCTTCCCGATTTTTACAGGTATATGGTGTTTGTGGATGACCTTAATGGCCTGACCAGCCGTTTCGGCAATGAGCAAATGAAAAGTATTGGTTCCTAAATCAATAACTGCTTTCATGTGTGCATGTTACACAATTAAATAAAGATAAAACATACCTAACCAAACGCTGTTTAAGTTTTTATGCTAAGCGAACGTGATATTGACCGAATTATAGAAATGGCCTGGGAAGATCGCACACCCTTCGAGGCCATAGCCTATCAGTTTGGCCTTACCGAAGCGCAGGTTATCGATTTGATGAGGCGACAATTAAAACCATCGAGCTGGCGATTGTGGCGCAAACGGGTAAATGAGGGCATTTCCCAAAAGCATGCTGCTAAGCGCAATTCCGAAATCAGCCGTTTTAAATGTAGCCGTCAAAAATCCATATCGGGCAATAAAATCAGTAAACGATGAGGGGGGTGCATAAATCCGATTTGCCGCAAAAAGTATGTATTGTATGTGGCAGGCCTTTTACTTGGCGGAAAAAATGGGAGAAAAACTGGGCAAACGTAAAGTATTGCAGTGAACGATGTAAAAATAAACGATAATAAGCATGTGGGCAGGAATAGATTTTGGAAGCAAATACGCAGGTACTACAGCCGTTTGTTACGGTAACCATACAAATACCAAATTTGTATTGGGCACGACCAAAAAACAGGATGCTGATGAATTTATTGTGTCGCTTCTCGAATCGCTTAATCCAGAAATAGTTTGTATTGACGCTCCGCTGAGCCTTCCGGGTATATATACAATGGGCAACCGGTACTCAAATTACTTTTACCGTGAAGCAGATATGGCCACTTCGGCTATGTCACCTATGTTTCTGGGGGGCTTAACCGCACGTGCCATACAGCTGAAATGCAAACTTGAAAAGATTGGAATTACTGTATTTGAGGTATATCCGGCAGCGTTTGTTAAGTACCACGAATTAACTGATTCGTACAACAAAAAAGACAAGCAACTCATAAGGCAGTTTCTGGCCATACTTCAACATAGATTCAACGTTAAAATCGATTCATTTGAAGCTACATCGTGGCACCATGTTGATGCCATTATTTGCTGGATTATCTCTTCCCGAATCAAAAAAGGCGAAGCAATATCATTTGGCCATGCGGACGAAGGCATGATATACGTTTGATTTGTATATTGCAGCATGAATTCCTATCTGATGGTTGCTGTGGGCGGAGCGTTGGGCTCAATACTCAGGTATGCCGTTTCGCTGCTGTTTCAGTCTGTCGGTTTTAAGTCTTATCCATATAGCACTTTGAGTGTTAATACAATAGGTTGTTACCTGATTGGTATTGTTTGGTATATAGCTGAAACCAAACAATTACCCGAATCAAGCCGGTTATTTCTGATGACTGGTGCATTGGGAGGATTTACCACATTTTCTACGTTTAGTCTGGAGTCTGTTCAACTGTTAAAAGACGGACAGACCGTGGCGTTCATAGCATATATATTGCTTTCTAATCTTCTGGGTTTGTTGTTTGTTTATACAGGATATAGCACAGGTAAATGGTTTCTGAACTAACCGGTACAATTACAAAGTCAACAGGAAGTTGGTATCAGGTCATGTTAAATGATGGAAACATGGTTACTTCCCGTATTAAAGGACGTTTCAGGCTAAGTGATATAAAACATACAAACCCCGTAGCTGTAGGCGATATAGTAAGTATTCAACCTGAAAACACAACCGCTAACTATGTCATTACACGTATACATGAGCGTAAAAATTACATCATACGTAAATCGAGTAACCTGTCAAAACAGACTCACATTATTGCCAGTAATATTGACCAGCTTATACTTCTTGTAACCTTAACCATGCCCGAAACCTCACTGGGTTTCATTGACCGCATACTTGTTACAGCTGAGGCCTATCATATAAAACCGATTATAGTATTTAATAAATGTGATTTATTCGAATCTACCGATATGCATCAGATTCTTACAGATACCAAACAAATCTATTCGAATATCGGCTACGAGTGTTTGCTTACATCTTCTGTGAATAGCACAGGTATTGATAACCTAAAATTATTACTTGAGAACAAAACAACATTGATTATCGGTCATTCAGGAGTTGGTAAGTCAACCTTGTTGAATACAGTTGATGCATCGTTAAATCTCAAAACAGGTGACCTTTCCAACTATCACAACAAAGGAAAACATACCACAACATTTGCCGAAATGCATACGCTCAGGTTTGGGGGTTATATTATTGATACACCCGGAATACGCGAATTCGGACTAGTTGATATTCCAGATGAGGAATTATCGCATTACTTTATTGAAATGCGCCCATATATTGGTAGCTGTAAGTTTAACAACTGCAAGCATATAAGTGAGCCCGGTTGCGAAGTGCAAAGGGCTGTAGAAAGCGGCAATATTTCAGCATTACGCTATCAAAGCTATTTATCCATGCTGCTCAAGGAGGATTTGTACGCATGAGAACGGTACTTCAACGCGTAACGAAAGCATCTGTTATCATTGATGGTCATCCCTACTCAGCAATTGGGAAAGGTTTACTGATATTGGCAGGATTCGAAGGGGACGATACGGTAAAGGATATTGAATGGATGGGAGATAAAATATGTCAGATGCGCATTTTTGGTGATGAAAATGGCAAAATGAATTTATCTGTTATGGACATTGGCGGTGAAGTCTTAGTTGTGAGTCAGTTTACACTGCATGCAAGTATTAAAAAAGGCAACCGCCCTTCTTTTATAAAAGCGGCTCGGCCTGAACAAGCTATACCCTTTTATGAGCTGTTTATTCATCACTTAAATCAACGGTTAGGTAAGCGTCTTAAGACTGGTGTTTTTGGCGCGGATATGAAGATAGAACTGACTAACGATGGACCAGTAACGGTTGTGGTAGATTCAAAACAACCGGAATAAAAAAGCCGGCATAAAACCGGCTTTTGTGAGATAATATTCTTAATACTCCCAGAGGTCGTGCTCTTTTTCAAAAATTTCTTGTTTGATACGTTCAGCATCTAGTATTGCTGCTACGCCATTATCTTTGAACTCGGCAAATTGTTTAATGTAGAGGTCATATTGGTTGTTTTCCTTAACTATATAACTGCTAAACAAACGTTGTTCAAACCAATCGTCATAAGTAACACGTGCTGCATCATTTTGACGGTTGAATATTTCTTTATTAACAAGAATTTCTCTGATATCAAACCTATCTTCATCTGTTGGGTCGCGGTGATATTTTAACCAGCACCATTCCAATTCACCTAAATCTGCACCTTCAATATTTGGCTTTATAATAGGTGCGATAGATATAATTCGAACATACATTCTAGATTCTTTCTTATCGAAAATCCAATCCTCTACCACCTTAAATTTCTTTATATCGTCCGACTTAAGTTTTATGATGACAGTATCCATATAGAAATTGGTGGGATCATCAGGATCACCATTAGGATCTATTAATTTCTTTTCTGGAACTTTTTGAGAGAAATAGTTTTCAAATTCTTCTATTGTATAACTACTAGATAACGAGTCATCTTTATAAGGAATCAAAGAACCGTCCAAAACGGAATTATAGAATATTAGGGATAAAGGATTTTTACGCCAAACCATTGGTTGATTTTGCTTTTCCCTGGTATCAATAACTCTCCAAATACGCTTAGCAAACATAACATCAGCTTCACGCAAATAAGGCCATGGCACTACCTTGCGTTCTTGTACAGCCTGCCTGGTGTAGATAAAATCATCATACACTCCTTGAGCATTTGTATACTGCCAGCTTATTGAGAGCATAATTAACAAGATGATGATTCGTTTCATATTAAATTAATTGTTGTTATAAACTTTTTATTGTACGTCTATAATTACACCACCTGGTAATTGTCTAACTCCATCTGGTCCTTTCACTTTAATGGAAGATACAATTACCTGATCACCTTTTTGTGCTTTTGACAATGCAGCAATCATATCAGGTTTCAGGCTTTGACCTTGTGCTGTTCCATAATAAGGTGCAGAACGCTTGGATGTAACGATAAATGTAAATTCATAAGGAATATAATTAATGCCTTCGAAGGCAAATGCTTTCAAGGCTGCCCTAACCACATTTTGTGATTTTAATTGCGCGCTAGCAACTTTACCACCTTCCAGCATACCCAATGCCGGTACCGGGTCAGGAATAACTTTAACACGATATTTTTGCTCTCCCATCTGCTTAACTTTACCGTCTTTGGTTTTAACTGATGCTACAACACTAAGATTACTAGCTGTACGGTTAACTTCCAAAATATAACCACCCGGGGTCTGAGGATCTGGGCTTAATTTACCTGCAGAAGCTGGAGTAATTGACACCTGCACCTCTTTAGCCGAATAACCGGGAACGGATACTGATATAGGATTTTTCAAGCCAATGTAAACTACGTTCATTTTTGTTGCTGAGATAACGGCCATCGGTTTTAGGGCAGTGAAACTCTGTTCAAAAGGAAATTCCTCAACTTGTCCATTAGGCTTTTTAGCAGTAATTACACCTTTATACTTTATCTCACCTTCTGAAGTAGGAACAACTTTATATTTGCCTACGCCACCTTCAACAGGAATGTTTTTACCATTAACCAATATTGTTGCTTCTTGCTTGGATGATGATGCAGCTACAAAAATATCTGCTGAATATTCACTACCTAAGGTAATGTATGTTCCGTTATTAGGAATCACCTTTGGTTCAAGTTTATCAAAAGTAAAGTCAGCATCTGAAATAGATGATTTCAATATATCAAGAACCTGTGCTTCTGTATTTTTTACATCACCCTGAAATTTGGTTAATAGTGTTAAAACCGCTGCGGCCGGGCTGTGTTCAAACATTACAGATTCCCACGTTTTAGATTGTCCTTCTTGCATATAATCCTGCGTAACCAAGTCAGACTTAATACCTGCTTGTTTATCTTTAGGAACTAGGGCAATTAGTTTCTCGCGAGCCTCGTTTATTTTTGCACGCAGTTTTTCGCCTTCCTTGTTGTTGATCATAAGGTTAGCGTGATTCTCTATATCATCTGCTTTTGTCAATTCCTCATCATCGTTCTTGCCGTCACCATTGCTATCTTCTTTGCGGCCTTCGGCACCTGCAATCACTTGTGTTTTGATTCCTTCAATGTATTCTACCAACTCTTTGGCTACTTCACGTGCCTGTTTAGCATTTTTCCAAACCACATTACCGTTTGAATCGCTTGGAAATTCAGCGTGGTATTTATCGATGGCTTTCATGGTAGCCTGGTTTTTGGTTTCGATATTTTCTGCCGATTTATCCAAACTCTGTTCTACCAGGTGGAATGCTTTTAGAATCTCAGCTGAAACGTTAAGCGCAAGAAGGGCTGTTAACACGAGATACATCATGTTAATCATCTTCTGCCTGGGGGATACATTACCTCCTGCCATTTCTTATACTTTTATTATGGGTGTATAATTTAAGTTACTGGTCAAATATTAATTGCGGCCTGCATTAACGTTCATGGCAGCAAGCATGTTGCCGTATACATTATTCAATGCTGTCAAATTGTTTGACAGCTTATGAATTTCTGTTTTGAATGTTTCTGCCTGATTTTGTGTCTCAGCCAGGCTATTTACCACTTTTGATAAATTACCAACGAATTCATTGATTGAACGCAGGTGATTATTTGATTCTGCAATCTCCAATTCGTATACTGAGTTGAGAGAGGCCAAATTTTTGGTCATCTTGTCAATTTGGTTAGCATATTCTTTAGATCCTTCGGATGCCGTTACCATACCGGTCATTGCGCTTAGTGCTTGTTCATAAGAGTTGCTAAGACCTGCAACTGAAGCACTGGCTTTTTCAACGTTCTTGGTATACTGATCCGTAGCTGCTGCTGCTGAAGACAAATCTTTTAAGTCATTCACATTGTCGCTAAGCGATCTAAGTCCGTTACCCAGACTGCTTATCAAATCAGGACCAACTTTAGCCTCTTCCAGCATTTTATCCAACTGTTGAGATATGGTTCCTTTAGGTTTATTATCATCATCTGTTTCAATTCCTGCAAGTTCAGGATATACCAATGACCAATCTGTTTCTTTATGTAAAGGCTCAAATGCCGAAATAGCGAAAATAATCGCTTCAGTGCCTAAACCAACAATTAACATTGGGTTCGCACCTGGCCAGTGCATGATTTTAAATAATGCACCTACAATTACGATTGCTGCTCCGAATCCATAAACTTTGGCCATGATTTTTTTGAAGGCCATACTTTCAAAGAAACTGTTTGAACTTGACATAATAAATGAATGTTGTTTTTTGAGGTTGATTAATTAATTAAATAAATATTATTTGCTATCGCGTGCTGAACGTCCAATATAACTCATAACGCAGCGAAATCCTGTATATGAATTAGAGCTGTCTTGATATTCGTAAGTACGGGCAGCATTTTGTATAAAATAACCAATATCTTTCCACGAGCCCCCGCGTATTGTTTTACGTTTCAGCGTTTCCGGGTCTTCATCTTTGGCATCATACTGATAGTCTGAACTTAAATCAGAAGTAAATAAGTTAGCTGAAGTTTCGTATGCGCTGATAGTCCATTCTGCAACGTTACCGGCCATATCATAAAGACCGAAGTCGTTGGGGAAGTATGAACCCACTCGTACAGGGTATAAACCACCGTCTTGAGCAAAGTCACCACGCATGGGTTTATAGTTTGCAAGTGAACACCCCTTCGCATTTTTAATGTAAGGGCCACCCCAAGGATATTTATTCAAGTCGCGACCACCACGGGCAGCATATTCCCACTCATACTCGGTAGGCAGACGGAACGAAGTTACCGTATACTCATCCATGTCTGCGTAGAAGCTATTCAACAGTGCTGTACGCCAGTGGCAGAATGCCTTTGCTTGATGCCAGTTAACTCCTACAACAGGATAGTCATCATATTTCGGATGCCAGAAATAAACTGTAGCAATTGGTTCGTTAAATGAATAGGTGTAGTCACGCATGAAAACCAGTGTATCTGGGTATATATGCAATTGACGAATACGCTTGTATTTCTCGCGGTTTTCTTTGTACCCGTTTTGACGATGTAATTTAGATGCCGATTTCAAATCGATATCTTCATATTTGTAAATAAGCTTACGTACGTCTATTTGTTTTTGGCGATAATAAGTTTCTGCTTGATTGTAATAGAGTTCTTTCAACTGATCGTTGTCTTTTGTAAACTCTTCTTTAATTTTAGCATCGTAGTTCAGCGAATGTTCGCCACTTTCCTCATCGGTAAACCAAAAAATATCAGGGTTTTGCTCTCCCAATATCTCACGTACCATTGAATCAAGTACTGCAGCTACAAATTGACGATATTCATTGTTGGTAATCTCGGTTTCGTCCATGAAAAAGGCAGGAACTGAAATTTGTTTGTTAGGGCCAATCATGGCCATTGGAACATCCTGTTCTGTTTCACCAATGTGCATCGATCCTGTAGGTACATATATAGTTCCAAAAGGTTGCGGATGAAACCACATTCTTCTGCCAGGTACACCCACCAATTCACCTCTATCAGTAGTGCCTCCGCAACTAAATAAGGCCGTGCCTAACAATACGTAAAAAAACCATTTAAAGTTTTTCATTTTTTATGATATACTTAGTTTTAAGTAACGCAAAATTAGAATATAAAACCAAATCTGCAAGTTAATTGTGGAAAATGTTTTAACGAATAACGTCAAAAGCCCCCTGGTATTATTGTTATTATTATAAAAATCGGGGTGTAAGTCTCGGAATAACAATCTTTTCCTTAGTCTTAATTTTAGGCATGAAGCAGTATTTAAAGAATATTTCATGCGAGCCATTGCTGTAGTCAATGATGTTACTGGTTGTTAGATCATACGAATATCCAAGTTGCATGTCATCTGTAAATTTAAACCCAGCCAATATGGAAAAAGCATCTTCAGTTCGCCATGACAAACCTCCTTTAAATCGGTTATTGTATACTATCATAGCATTAATATCCGCAGAAGTTTTAGAAAGAATTGATTTTACAAGAATATTTGGCTCAATAGCAAATGTTCCATTTATGTCATACGCTGCGCCAGTCATAAAATAATAATGGTGAGCCATTTTGTTTTCGATGCTGTTGTAAGCTACGTTAGCCTGATTAATATGCAGTAAGGATAAACCGGCATAAAACCTGTCAAATCTCCAAAGCGTAGGCATAGTGTAGTATATCCCTGCACCAATATCAAAGCCCATACCTGAAAGATTGCCTGTTGGCACCTTTGAATCGCCAATATCGCGTGGAGAAAACTTACTTCCGTCAAGATTTTTTTGAACCATACCAAATGCAAGACCACCGGAAAGTTGTGATTCATTGGCAAATGTGTGCCGATAAGATACTGATAATGTTGGAGCAACTGTATTTTCGAAGCCCTGCCTGTCTCTATAAATGTTAAATCCAACTCCTAAACGTTGACCTATAGGTGCGTTTATATTACCGAGAAATGTTTCCGGTGCATCTCCGCGTTCTACATTTAAATCATTCTTTCCAGCACCGCCAAAACCTACCCACTGTGTACGGTACATAAGCACTCCGCATATTTTTTGCTCTGTACCAGCAAATGCAGGATTGTAGTTAAGTCTGTTCATGAAAAAATGTGTAAACTGAGGATCTTGCTGTGCTTTAACAGCATTCATAAATAGACTCAAAAAAATAAGTGTAAGTAGTTTTCTCATCAGCGGGGGTTATTTTAGCTGTTTAAAAAACAATTATAGCAATTTGCTTATACAAAGCAATAGCTATTCGAAGAATATTACTTTTAACTGTTTACCCGCCCGTCTATTTGGCCTCTTTGTTATGTGCCTCTACAAATTTGTCCAGAGCCATAACCATGGATGGATATTGAGGGGTGGGTACGGCTATATTGACTGTTAGTCCTGCTTCTTTGATAGCCTTGGCAGTGGTAGCACCGAACGAGGCAATCAAAGTTTTGTTTTGTTTGAATTTGGGAAAATTCTCAAACAACGAACGTATATCTGCCGGACTAAAAAACACGATTATATCATAGTTCACATCCTTAAGGTCTGACAAATCAGATGATACGATGCGGTAAAAGAACGACTCCTTGTATTGGTATTTGTTCTTTTTCATGAATTTTTCTATCTCCGGTTTGCGCCAGTCACTGCATGGAAAAAGATACTTTTCGGAAGGATGATTTTTTATCACATTAAGCAACTCTGTTTCGGTGGCTTTCCCCGAAAAAACTTTTCGCTTACGTACCTGAATATATTTGGCCAAATAATTGGCTATACTCTCGTTTACGCAAAAGTATTTGGTCTCAGGTGGCATTTCTATTTTCAACTCGCTGCACATACGAAAGAAATGGTCAACCGAATTGCGTGAGTTCAATATGATAGCTGTGTAATCGGAAATATTAACCTTCTGACTCTTGAATTCTTTCGAAGTTACCGGGCTTACTGTTATAAAAGGCCTAAAGTCAATTTTCAGGCTGCGCTTTTTTGCAAGATCAAAATACGGGGATTTATCCGACTCCGGCTTGGGCTGTGAGATGATGACACTTTTGATCTTAGCTTTCAAATGGTATAGGTATTAATAAATTTAACGATTACAACAATGGGCAATATTTCAAGCGCGCAAAGATAAATAAATAAATACATTATGGGAAAAGTAAAAAATGAGTGGCTAAGAACCAAAATTCGAAGTATGCGGTACACAATACTAATTAAGAACAGTGCAATTATGGTTTGCATCATAATAACAGACCAAAGTTGATTCGTGTTATAAGCATAAAATATGATGAACGGAAAAATAACCAATGCCAGAAAGTTACTTACCGAAATGGTATTGGAGATGAAGCCAACTCCGAGCTTTTTTATACTTAACAATGCCCCAAGAAAACTGTGTAATAAAAACTTGGATATATACACTGCGCCACATATTCCGGCTACAAGCAAGTATTGCAAAAAGTAATTATCTGTAAAATTTATCCGATTTTGTTCAAAATAGGAATTGATGAATATGGCTGCAATAAGTAGGTATATGGTAAACATATGCAGTGTGATGAAATTAAAAACACTTCGTTGTTCCTCCCAAATTTTATCGCTTAATCGAACATTAAATACCGACTGTATGAAAACGTTGAAATCATTAGGGTGCGATATACGCACAAAGGAAATGTATATCAGAATAACGCAAATAACCCAGAAACGCCACTGGTCTCTGCGTTTGGGTCTGTTTTGTATTTCTTTTATGCCGGTTATACCTGTTCGCCTGCTTTGTATTTTAACGTAGGGTTGAGTTATACGCACGTATGGATGAAAAATTGTAAGCAATATTGAATCGGATAAAATGGTATCCAGCAATGTGCTTTTAACATTTATTTTGATGGGGATAACAGAATCTGATTTTAAAGTATCTGTTATTTCAAAATTAAACGCAGTATCGGTGGCTACCTGTGCATAGCCCTGCTGCATGTGTAAATTGCAAGTAAAGAATAGTAGCAGCAGTATATTAACTTTAAGTTGTTGCATAGGTTAAAAGAAACTGGTAAAGCCAAAGTGCACCTTCGCCTTCTCAAACTCAATCGGATTATTGAACTGCCTTCCCAAAGCATAGTAGATAGAAAATACACCTGCTGCGGTTTCAAAATTAAACCCTGCTCCAAAACCGTAGGGCGTATCCGATAATACGGGAGTGCGCAGCGTATTTTCATAATATGCTCCATTCCAGAATAGGCTGGCGTGTGCGTTGCGCTGCAACAAATATCTCAGTTCGGTATTCACTATCACGTATGTGCTGGCAAATATAGCCTGTTCATCAAAACCTTTGAGTGTTCTTAATCCACCAATACGGTAAAGGTCGTTCAGAAACAATACAGGTGCCTGTATTCCTGCAGCCATAACTTGTACCCGTGAGGTTATATAATTGCCCAACTTAATAAAAACGTCTGCATCGGTTTGCACCTTGTATTGGAGCATGCGGTTAGCAAACTTATCGTAGAGTGAATACTGGCTCCCTTTTTCATCGGTGAAACGTAGTGCATCTATGGTCGGATTTCTTTGTATTCTTTTATCACCTATCGAGGCATTGATATTAATCGAATAGCCCTTTAATGGGTTTAGCAAATAATCATAATGCACTACTTTTACTTCTGCACCGTATTGATAATTGATCAAATCATTGGCATCAGGCAATGCAACGCTGCTTCTGATGCGTTGGGTATCAACCGTAATAAGCGAAGTACTTTGTACTGCATAATATACCCGAAAATAATCCTGACCAATAAAACGGTACTGCAAACCCAGTTGATTTTGTACATCCAAGAAACTAGAATCTTGTTTTATCAGATGCAGGGTATAATCCATACCGACACTTGATTTGAAAATATATGGATACAGGGCATATACCCTTAACTGCTGTGAATTTGCCAAAAAGCTGCGGTAATTTATTTCCAGTACTTTGCCACTTTCGAACAAGTTTTGAAGTTTCAAGTTGGCCTCACCGGTTAGTAAAAGCGAATTGTTATTGGCTTGCGAATTAGGTGCAAAACCGATAATTCCATCAGCAGAACTGGCTTTTCGTTCATCGGCATACAGAATGGGCTTAGCCTTATTTGCAAAAAAATAAACGCGTGCTTGTTGCGATGCAGTAAGAAAAGGCAATTGATTTAGTCTGGCTGATGCCAGCTTTATATGTTGCTCATTGTAAGCTGCACCGGTTTTAAATCCGAGGTATTTTTCGAGAAACCATTTTTTAACCTGTGATGACCCGATTATTTCTATTGAATCATATTGTGTCCATTCATTGTTTGTAAGCTTCCACGATGCTGATATGCCTTCCTCCTCTATGATTAGGCTATCAAGTTCGAGCGATGCAAACGGATACCCGTTGCGCTCCAGATAACCCAACATGCGCGATGCAGCATTTTTATATACATCTGGTGAAAATTTTTTATTGATGAAATCGCGTGTACGAAAGCCCGCTGCAGTTAATATATCATCAGGAATATTACCTTTACGCAGCACAACCCAGCTATAAGGTTTACCTGTTTGAATATGTACACTAACCGAATCCTGATATACTTCAAGGCGGGTAATTTTTGCCGATAAATATGCCTGTTCGTTCAGTGCCAGTATAACACGGTTGAGTGCAGATACCAGTGATGCGGAATCGACACGAAGTTCAGGCCAATTTTTAAGCCCAGGAACATCAGTGTGTACAAGCAGCAATTTATTTTGCTGAGCGTGCAGCGAACTGCAACCAAGTAACAGAATGATAAGATATCTTCGCACCGGCTTCAAATTAACAACAATAATTGTCGGGATTATACATACATATACCATTTTGCAAACAGGCATGTCACTATTGCAATTTTCACTTTAGTACCTCATTGCGCCATGCTGATGATATGGTGGAAGCCATGCGACACGAGTTGGAATTGCGAAAAGATTACTTGCCTGACAATACGCTTAAGTCCATTTATTTCGGAGGTGGAACTCCGTCTTTACTCAACAATTCGCAGCTTGAAAAGGTGCTCCATCAAATTCAGCGTTTATATAACGTTGAACCGGATGCCGAAATTACACTGGAGGCCAATCCGGATGACTTAAGCTCCGAGAAACTACATAACTTACACATGCTCGGTATAAACAGGCTAAGCATAGGTATCCAATCATTTGATGAAGGTATTTTAAAATGGATGAACAGGGCCCATACTGCTCAACAATCTTTACAATGTCTGGAAGATGCGAAGCAGGCAGGAATTCATCAGCTTTCTATCGACCTTATTTACGGCATTCCTTCATTAGACGTACAAATGTGGCGCGATACACTGTGTAAGGCTATTGAAACAGGAGCTCAGCATATTTCGGCATACTGCTTAACCATTGAAGAGAAAACTGCGCTTTACCATGCCGTAAAAATGAAACAGGAAAAACCGGTAGATGAAGAAGCAGCCGCACAGCAATTTGAGATACTTACTGATGTGTTGGATATGCATGGATTTGAGCACTACGAAATTTCAAATTTTGCCCGCTACAAGCAGTACGCTGTACACAACAAATCATATTGGCAAAATAAACCTTATTTAGGTATCGGGCCTTCAGCACATTCGTTTGATGGTGTATCGCGGCAATGGAATTTATCCAATAATCAAGGCTACATAAAACAGATAAATACAGGTAAAGATTTTTTTGAGCAGGAAATACTCACCAAAAAAGACCGATACAATGAAACTGTTATGACAGGCTTGCGAACAATCTGGGGAGTTTCAGAGCAGGTATTGCTTAATGAGTTTGCCGAATACTATCTCACAACACGAAACAAATTTGACGCTTACAAAAAAGAAGGAATACTCGCCTTTGATAATGGAGTATATACTCTAGTCAATTCACATCGATTCATGGCCGATGGTATTGCTGCATCGCTGTTTGCTTAACTTTTAACCGCCTTTTCAATAAACTGCAAAATACTCTCCCTACCCTTTGCCGTTACTGAAGATGTTATAAAATGTACCGGAAATTCTTCCCAGTATTTCAGCAATTCATCTTTAAATCTATTTACCGATTTGGCCGTAACTGATTGATTGTTTTTATCTGACTTCGTAAATACCAGCATAAGCGGCACCTGCATTTCTCCCAATTTATTGATGAATGAAATATCAGATGCCTGAGGTTCAATGCGTGAATCAATAAGTACAAACACCCCGCATAAATTTTCACGCTTTGCAAAGTACTCGAACATCACCTTTTCCCAGGTGGCTCGCTGTTCTTTTGATCGTTTGGCAAATCCGTATCCGGGCAAGTCCACCAAATACCAAGCATTATTAATCAGAAAATGGTTGATGCTGATGGTTTTTCCGGGTGTGGCAGAGACCTTAGCAAGGCTTTTGTTATTTGCCAGCATATTTATCAGTGACGACTTACCCACGTTAGAACGGCCAATAAAGGCAAATTCAGGTTTTAAAGGAGGCGGTGCATCGGCTATACTCCCTGAACTTTTTACAAATTTGGCCTGTATGTTTTCTTTCATGGTTATTGTAGTTGATAGCCTGATGCAGAGTGCTTATACCTGACAATGCCATCTGTTTTGGTGTAATATAAACTGTCGTTGCGCGATGTTCGGGCATAGATATCTGAAAACACGCGGCCACTCCAGCTGGCCGAGCTGATGGTTACACTATCAGGCGATGAAAGTGCTAAAAACGAAAGCCTGAATACATCTGAATCAGCAGAAAAAACCAATTCACGGCTACGTTTATCAAACATCACACGAATAGTGTTAATGGTTGGATTGAACTTTATTGTATAATTCAGTTGTTCAAATTGAAGCGAATCGGGTGGGCACTCAGGATTACTGCCCGGCCGTGTTATCCTGCCCCAAGTTGCGGCTTCGGGTAAAACATACCCGTTTATCAGCGAATCGCTGGGTAAGGTTAAATATGAAAGTGTATCGGCAGTGGTAAACGCCAGCCATGATTTTTCGGCAGAACTCAATAAAACAGATTCGTACGCAATGGCACGACAAGGCGCGTCATAATTTTCTTTGCATGACATAAACCCGGCAACAAACAGTAAGAGCAATACTATGGCATGGATTATACGCATAGTGCAATAATACACATAGTGAACCATTCACTCATAAAAATTGTGCAATGCAAAATCATTTCACGTATTTCGTACGTTCAATAGATTGTGAATACAGTAAAACCATACAAAACATCAAACGATTCGAAAAAAGAGCAGGTTGAGCAAATGTTTGACAGTATAGCACCACGCTATGATTTTCTGAATCATTTTTTATCACTTGGCATAGATAAGCTATGGCGTAAAAAAGCCATACAGTCACTGGCCGATAGCAACCCAAAATTTATACTTGATGTAGCTACGGGAACTGCGGATCTGGCCATAGCTGCACTAAAACTAAATCCGGAAAAAGTAATCGGGATTGACATTTCACAACTTATGCTGGATGTGGGTAAGAAAAAAATACGTTCCAGTAATCTTTCAAACAAAATAGAATTGGTAAAAGGCGATTCCGAAGCGTTGCCCTATGCCGACCATACCTTTGATGCAGTTACCGTTGCATTCGGTGTTCGGAATTTTGAAAACCTTGACAAGGGGCTTAGCGAGCTTTATAGGGTACTGAAACCAGGTGGAAAGCTTGCGGTTCTTGAGTTTTCGAAGCCACGCGCATTCCCTTTCAAACAGCTTTACTACCTCTATTTTCATCAAATTTTGCCTTTATGGGGCAAATGGATAAGCAAAAATCAAAATGCTTATGCATATTTGCCGGAATCGGTTCAGCATTTTCCGGATGGGAATGCTTTTATCGACCACCTAACTAAAGCACGATTTAAAAATAATACATGCAAACCCCTTACCTTTGGTATATGCACATTATACAACGGTTTAAAATAACGGTCGCTATCCTTGTATTGCTTAGTTGCATTACATGCAGCAGTACTGTTATAGCCCAACCCAATCAGGAACAATATGATAACAAGCTGTTACATTTTGGATTCACCCTTGGCTTAAACTTTTCAACTATTCGGCTAGACACAAAGCCAGAGATTATGATGCGTGACTCCGTTTTGAATGCACGTATTGTATCTTATCCGGGAATAGGCTTAGGAGGTATAACCAATTTAAGACTCGGTAAAAATTTTGATTTAAGGCTACTTTTCCCCGTTATCTATTTCGTTCAACGTGATATTATATATGATTTACCGGCAGGTAAGAAAGAAGTGAAAGTAGAATCGGCATACAGTGATATCTCATTATTGGTCAAATTCAAATCCGATCGCAGAAAAAATACACGAGCTTACGTAATTGGTGGAGGTCGTATTACTTACGATTTGAGTTCATCTGTACAGAAAGAGCGCTCTAAAAATAGTCCAGTAGTATCGCTGGTACCTGTTACATATGGCTATGAAGCTGGCTTCGGGCTAGATATGTATTTCCCCTACTTTAAATTTTCACCAGAAATAAAAGTAATGAATACCATAGGCGATGCACTTCACCGTGATGGGTTTGCATACACCAATGTGCTGGATCGTGTGTCACCCAAAATGGTTGTTATTTCGCTACACTTCGAGTAAGCTATGGATTTCAGCCTGCTGGCCACCGACAAGGCAACCCGTGCACGTGCCGGTATTCTGAAAACCGACAGAGGCACCATCGAAACTCCCATATTTATGCCTGTGGGTACACAGGGTTCGGTAAAAGGTGTAACACAACAAAATCTGTCAACCGACATTGGTGCTCAAATTATTCTGGCCAACACATACCATATTTACTTAAGACCCGGCCTTGATGTGGTCAATTCTGCCGGAGGAATACAAAAATATATAGGCTGGAACAAGCCTATGCTTACCGATAGCGGAGGCTATCAAGTATTTTCATTGGGCGATATGCGGAAAATAAGTGAAGAAGGCGTTTGGTTTCAATCGCATATCGATGGATCAAAGCATTTTTTTTCGCCCGAAACGGCAATTGATATACAACGTAAAATAGGTGCAGATATCATCATGGCATTTGATGAATGTACGCCTTATCCATGCGAGTACGATTATGCCAAACAATCGATGCATATGACACATCGTTGGCTGAAACGCTGCATTCAGCGTTTTAGCGAAACCGAAGATCTTTATGGTTGCCGGCAAACCCTTTTTCCCATCGTACAGGGAAGTGTGTACAGCGACCTGAGAAAACAATCGGCTGAATTTATAGCCTCGTGCGAGATGGAAGGCAACGCTATTGGCGGGCTTTCAGTAGGTGAACCTGCCGAGATGATGTATGCCATGACAGAAGAAGTATGTGCTATTTTACCTACCGAAAAGCCACGTTATCTGATGGGAGTTGGCACACCCGAAAATATTCTGGAATGTATTTCATTGGGTATTGATATGTTTGATTGTGTAATGCCAACTCGTAATGCACGTCACGGTTATCTGTTTACATCACAGGGCATAATAAATATTAAAAACAAGAAATGGGTCAAAGACTTTTCGTCTGTTGATCCTGAGTTTACACCACACTACAGCAAAGCGTATTTGCGGCATTTGATTCATTCAAACGAGTTGCTTGGAGCCCACATAGCCAGCAAACAAAATCTCAGTTTTTATTTGTGGCTTGTAAAAGAAGCCCGCACCCAAATACTGAATGGCCATTTTGCTTCATGGAAAAAAAGCATACTTCAGGTAATTACACAAAGGCTGTGAAATAGTACTAAATTGCCAAGCATGGTGAAATTACTATCCATCATCGACAGATATATCATCAAAAAGTTTATATACACCTTTTTGTTCTCTACTGGTTTATTCTCCATAATCGGTATTTTCATTGATGTATCAGAAAAAATTGATGACTTCCTCAAAAGAAAGCCATCACTATACACAATCATTTTTGATTACTACATTTATTTTCTGCCTTGGTTTTACGGACTATTTGGACCCATATTCGTTTTTTTATCATGCTTGTTTTTTAATTCACGACTAGCACAGAATACAGAAATCATTTCTATACTCAATACCGGAACAAAATACCGCTACTTTCTGAAGCCATATATTCTTTCTGTTGCATTGCTGGTAGTATTATTTATTGGCTTAAATACGTATGTAATTCCCATCAGCGAAAAGCACAAATTAGACTTTGAGGAAGAATGGATACGTGAACATAAAACTACCCAGGCCGGAAATATATATGCACAAATTCAGCAAGGCACTTTTCTGTACATGGAATCATTTAACTACCTGGATAGTACCGGAATGAACTTAAGCATGGAAAGGTATGAGAATAACAGAGCCGTACAACGAATTTTTGCATCGCGCCTGGTATGGAACAAAGACCAGCAAAAATGGACACTGGAAAACTATGTGCAACGCATATTTCATGACAGTACTGAAACAATCATACGAGGTTCAGCAAAGGATACTGTACTGCCTATCAAACCATCTGAATTTATCATAAAAACGAAGTTTATTTCTGCTATGACCAATCCTGAACTGAACGACTATATTCGTAAAGAGCGCGAAAAAGGATCATCGCAGTTGAATACCTTTTATGTAGAATTATACAGACGTATAGCCGGTGCTGTATCGTTTATACCGCTTGCATTGTTGGCCGTAGCCATCTCTTCTCAAAAAAGAAGAGGAGGAATGGGCCTTAGTCTGGGTATAGGAATATTTATTACGCTGGCGTACCTCATGCTGGTTCAGATTTTTAACACCTTTGGCATGAACCAAGTTATGCATCCTATGGTGGCCGTGTGGACACCCGTTGTTTTTTTCACAGTGTTGGCGGTGTACATGCTTTATAAAGCTCCTAAATAATGCTGAAGTTACCCCATCTTCTTCAGTTACACATCATCATTTTGCTGTGGGGATTTACGCCTGTATTGGGCAAGTTAATAACACTTCCTGCTGATGAGTTGGTTATATACAGGTTATTGATTTCCGGCATTGCCCTATGGTTATTTATTAAGTATAAAAAAATCGCATTCCGTATCAACCTACGAGAATTCGCAGAGATGATGCTCATGGGATTCATAGTCGGTTTTCACTGGTATACGTTTTATCAGGCCATTAAAGTATCGAATGTATCTATGGCGATGGCCGGATTTGCTACCATCACATTATTTGCCAGTGTACTGCAACCTTTGCTGCTCAATAAGAAATTTTTTGCAGGAGACTTGATTTACGGCTTGTTCATTGTGGCGGGATTATACATTATCCTCAACTTCGAGTCGGTGCGTTACTTTGGTATTGTATATGGTATACTGGCTGCTTTCAGCGGAGCATTTTTCGGAGTGTACAACGGAAAACTGATTGCCAAACATCAGGCCACCGTAATTACCCTTACTGAGTTTTTCGGTGCTTTGGTAGCATTATTTTTTTTTAGGTTTTTAGAAACCGGTACTATGCTGGTTTCTATACCTAACCTGTCAGATACCTTTTACCTTGTACTACTAAGTGTATTTTGTACAACCCTTGCATTTACCTGGAGCATCAGTATTTTAAAGCATTTTACACCGTTTACGGTCATCATGACCAATAACCTGGAACCTGTTTATGGCATCGCTTTCTCTTTATTACTTTTTGGGACTTCTGAATTTATGTCGTGGGGGTTTTATGCCGGAGCAGCTATTATACTTATAAGTGTTTTCACTTATCCCATTATTCATAAATACTTCCAAAGTGAAAGCTGATGAATACCACCAACAAAATAGATTGATTCCAAAAATTATTACCTTGCAGGTGCATAATGCGCAACTACCCGTTTCATGAAAAGATTTATATACATACTGACTTTAATACTGCTAGAATATGCAGCCACTGCACAGCCGTTCAACTATTCAACAGTTGATATAAAAACGCCTTTAGCTGCAACGCTTAGTTTCTCAGAAAAAGGTGTTGATTTTGAACCAACGTTAACGCTTATAGAAGCAGCAAAGCCGGGTGGTATCAATTACATACAACAACGCAAAAAAGAATTGGAACTAAAGCGAACATTTAATAACCGCACTAAAAGTTACGGTAAAAACTCGCCTTACTTACCTGAGCTGCTGCGAAACTTTAACGGTAACGTTACTCAGGGTACACCCAATGATAATGATATGGCGATAAATAATAACAGACGTATCATCAGTGTGGTAAATACGAATATGAATGTATACAACGATTCAGGTACCTATCTGATGGGCAAAACGCTTTCATTTTTTGCCAATAAACTGGGCTCGCTAAACCGTACGTATGATCCACGTGTGATTTATGACCCTAAGCAAGACAGATTTATTCTGGTATTTCTGCAGGGAACTACCAGTGCCGATACCCGCATCATTGTGGCTTTCTCACAAACCAACGATCCCTTGCTTAACTGGAACTTTTATGTAGTACCCGGAAATGTATTCGGTGATTCATCGTGGAGTGATTATCCCATTATTGCCCTCTCAAATGATGAACTATTTATAACAGTAAACCGATTAAGAGACAACTCAGGCTGGAAAGACGGTTTTATTGAATCGCTCATTTGGCAAGTAGATAAACAAAAAGGCTATGACGGAGATACACTGGTACAAAAGGTATATAAAGACATACGCTATAATGGAAAGGCTATATGGAGTGTATGCCCTGCCAAAGGCGGAGAAACTACTTACGGGCCCAATATGTATTTTTTATCGGTGCGCCCCAGTGATCTGAGCAACGATACTATTTTTCTACACGAAATTACCAATACAATAGCCAGCGGAAATGCAACACTGAATACACGTATACTAAAACTACCACAGGCATACGGCCTGCAGCCAAATGCAGCCATGCCCAACGGAAAAAAACTACAGACCAATGATGCGCGAGTTTTATCGGCCATGTATCAGGAAGAGCGAATACATTTTGTAGGCAACTCCGTTGACACGTCAACTTTTGCGCCCGGTATTTTTTACGGATACATTCGCAAGCCTGAGTTAACCAACCCAATCATCAACTACAGAATCATTTCATACGACACTATGGATATAGGTTATCCATCCATTGCGCACATGGGTGGAGGCGTAACGGATCACAGCGCACTGATTACTTTTTCATTTTCATCGCCACGCAGTTTTCCCGGAACAGCTGCCGTGTTTGTTGACCGCAACGAGCAGATATCATCCCCAATTGTAGTGAAGCGTGGACTGAGCAACATACAATTGCTGAGTGACAGTGTACAGCGCTGGGGCGATTACACCGGCAATCAAAGGCAGTACAACAAGCCTGGCACATGCTGGATTAGTGGCAGCTACGGAAATCAGTTTGGAGGCAACAGCACATGGATAGCCGAAATAAGAACCACTGACCCGCTTTTGAGTACTGAAGAAGTCCAGTCGAACAAACCAGTTATCAGTATTTCGCCCAACCCTGCCCGCGAGTATGCTTCGGTTGAATTTGAACTGCAACAAAAAACAATACTTGAAGTAGAATTACAGGATATATCGGGCAGGCTTTCGCAACAGCTTTTACGTGCACCGGCTAAAGCAGGTATAAATCGGTTTACATTTTCAGTCAGCGACTTAAGCAACGGCATTTATTACATTACCATTTACAGTAATGGACAAAAAATTGAATCCAGGAAAATTGTGGTGGCTCATTAGTGCCTGTGCGTTTGTATTTGCTTGCCGCAGCCATTCATCGCAGGATGAAGATAAGAATAAGAAGCCGCAAGAAAACATAGAACAGCCTCGCCCTTTGAGTGACCCTCAGATAGATTCGTTGAAAAATGTAATTGAAGAAAAACGCAGGCAGCGAAACCGCAACTGATTACATCAGTATACCTGCAATAGTGGCCGAAAGGTACGATGCCAGTGTTCCGCAAATGAGTGCCCTGAAACCTAGCCTGGCTAAGTCAGCCCTTCGTGACGGAGCAAGTTCACCAATACCACCCACCTGAATAGCAATAGAACTGAAATTGGCAAAACCGCATAATGCAAAACTGACAATAACCAGCGACTTGGGATGCAGCACTTGTTGTGAAATCATAGGAGCCAGATTGGAGTAGGCTACAAATTCGTTAATAACCATTTTGGTGCCCATTAGTGAGCCCACGGTAAACACATCCTGCATAGGTACACCCATAGCCCAGGCGAATACAGAAAATATACCTCCAAAAATGGTATTCATATTCAGCTGATCTAGATGAATACCCATGCCACTTAAATCGACTCCGGCAGCAGCAAGAGCCATTCCGGCTTTACCCAGCAGAACATTGATAAGTGCAATTAAAGCGATAAAACCAATGAGCATGGCAATAACATTCAGTGATACTTTAAGACCATCACTGGCACCATGCGAAATAGCATCAAGCAGATTGGCATTGGCTTTTTTTACTTCCAGTTTTACCGAGCCCTTTGTAGCTGACTCTTCCGTTTCGGGCCACACAATTTTGGATATGACCAATGCCCCCGGTGCGGCCATAATACTGGCTGCAAGCAGATAAGGAGCTGGCACACCCATTTGAATATAAACAGCCATTACACCACCTGCAATGCAGGCCATACTGCCACTCATGCTGGCCAACAGCTCGCTCATGGTCATGGTGTTGATGTAAGGCTTAATCATAATTTGCGCTTCGACCTGACCCACAAATGCGCTGGAAACATTAGATAAAGCTTCACTGCCGCTGACACGCATTAGCGCATGCACCAGTCTGGCAAAAAAGGAAACCACAATCTGCATGAGGCCGATGTGATATGCTATATTTACCAATACAGCTACAAAAATGATGGTGGGAATAATTTTGAACATAAACAGAAAACTGTATGCATCGCCAAAAATTGGCTTAAGCAGTTCCGGTTTGATAAGACCTCCGAAAACGAATTCACCTCCCTTATCAGCCATATCCAGTAAACTTTTTATAGCGTTACCTAACCACATAAATACGTGCTGTCCGACTGATGTTTTTAATACAAACAAGGCGAGAGCTAGTTGCAATCCAAGTCCGCTAAGTACCACCCGGTAGTTAATAGCCTTGCGGTTATTGGAAATTACATAGGCTAATCCGATTATGAGCACTATGCCTATGATGCCATGAAATCTTTCCATGTGGTGTTATTTACGTTTGTTTATTTCATCGCGCAGACGTGCTGCACGTGAGTAATCCTCTTCCCTGATAGCTTCGTCTAATTTCGCCTCCAGTTCTTCTGTGCTTAGTGCTGAATATTCACTTTGTGGCGTGGAAGGTGTAGTCTGATTTTGGTCAAAAACTTCGTCTTCTTCAAATGTTACACCTGCCTCTTGCATGATGGCCTCATTGGTATAAATAGGGCATTTGAAACGTACTGCCAGTGCTATGCTATCTGACGTACGTGCATCTATTTCATAAGCATCACCCTCACGTTCGCAAACCAATTTGGCATGAAACACTCCTTCCACTAAATCATAAATCTGTACTTCGGTGATATCTATATTGAAGGTTTGGGCAAAATTGACAAACAAATCATGTGTCATGGGGCGAAACGGAATAATTTTTTCAATTTCAATGGCGATGGCCTGAGCTTCAAAACTTCCAATTACGATGGGCAGCTTGCGTTTTCCGTTTTCTTCACCAAGAATGAGCGTATATGAGCCGCTGCTTTGTCCTGAACTTAATCCGAGTATATTTAATTTAACGAGAGACATAAGAAATATTCAATTCCCAAACCTATAAGAAAATTACCTGATGCCAAAAAAAATTTGGCGGGCAACTCGTTTTACTTAACTAAACAGGATATCAGACGAATGATTATGTGGATAATTAGTGAGCACAGCAACATGGTGGTAAGCGGAAAATAAAATTTAAACCCGCTTCGCTCTATACGTATATCTCCGGGCAAGCTGCCCAACCAATGTAGTTTATTGGAGATAAAGTACCACAGTATACTGGCAGCTATGAGTACAACACCGGCAGCAATAAGAATCTTGTATACGGGCATTTTTTCCATGTACGATTTCAATTATACTTGTACAAAATTACGCACAACTATGCTTACTGTATATGGTATTAAAAACTGCAACACCATGCAAAAGGCGATGGCTTGGCTAGATGCAAATGGAATTAAATACATCTTCCACGATTATAAAAAGTCGGGTGCTGATTTAGCTAAACTTACTGAATGGATTCGTAAAACATCAGTAGATGCTATTGTAAATACCAAAGGCCTTACCTATAAAAAACTGAGTGATGCGGAAAAGAAAAAAGCCTTGAGCGACTCCGGGGCCGTTGCCATTTTGCAACAATACACTTCAATGATTAAAAGGCCTATAGTCGATAACGGTAACGTGTTGCTCACCGGATTTGATGAGGCTGTGTGGCGCAATACCCTGCTTTAATCCATACATTCCATAAGCAGCAAATCGCCTTCGGAATAATCAATTGTAACAAATCCATCATGCATGGCTTCGTTGCTACTGCCGCTGCGGTAGCCTATTTTCAGGCTCTCATTGTTCAGATTGTATTTGAGTCCAGTAGTTATAATTCCGTGTACTTCGCCTACAGGCATCAATGATAAAACAGAACCACGCGTGTACCACTTTTTAAAACTGGTTTTTAGCGGAAATATGCGCGAGTGGTCATCGAGCATTACCAGATTGATATGCTGTTTATATCTAACCAAATCGGTTACGTTAGTCAAATTGTGATCAGCCCTTCGGCCTGTTGCCCATAGTATATTTACAGCCGTGTAGTTTCGTTCAATTAACAACTCAATGGCTTTTTGCAAATCGGTTTTATTCTGATCGGGTGTATGAATAACTTCGATATTTGACTGATACAATTGCTCGCCTTCATGATCATGGCTATCGAAATCACCCAGCAACAAATCCATTTTCAAACCCAGTTCACGAACCCTGCGTATGGCTCCGTCCAATACCACTACATAAGGATTCCATTCCAGCAGCTGTCCCATTAATTCGGTTGAGCATGCAGCTCCGTTTGCAATAATTAAGGCAGGCTCCTGCCCGTCTTTTACAATATGATGTGACGACATAATTATTTTATACCTCCAAGCAGCATAACATCTTTTATGAGTTCCATACCTGCGTGTTCATTTACTACTTCAACAATTTTGCTTCTTGAAAGTTGAAGTTCATTTCGAAGCGGAGCAGAAGTTATGTGCAGTATAAGTTTTTCATGTGCTATGTAAATCTTCTCGGTATTTTTGGCAATGAGCGGACCCACCAGTTCAGGCCAGTGGTTAACCAAATTAACCTCAGCAATTTTTTGTTTTGCATGTCCGTTGCTGTCCAGTAATTCGCCTATGATTTCTTTCAGTGTCTGTTCGTTGCTTTTGCGCATGGTTCAAATTTCGTGAATAGTTCCATAATTGACTGAAAAATGTTTGATTTCAGATGATAATGCTGAAACTGCAGGAATTAGCCGCTCAGAATGTGTATCGGTTATAAATATCTGACCAAAGTTTTCCTGAGCAATGAGCGACATGAGCACATCCAGCCGCTGACCATCCAGTTTTTCAAAAATATCATCGAGCAACAACAGTGGCATTGTTTGTGTAGCCTGTTTCAGGTAATCGAACTGCGCTAATTTTAATGCTATGATAAAGCTCTTTTGCTGACCCTGAGAAGCAAATTTCTTAAGCGGAAATTCCTGTATCAAAAATTCCAGTTCATCTTTATGAATGCCTTTGGTAGTTCTGTTGGCTGCTATGTCGGCATGTTTGCTTAACTCAATACACGTTTCGGGTGAATGTTCCTGATAGTCGCTGACGTGTTGTATGTGCACAGTTTCATTTCCACTGCTAAGCTTGCGGTAATGTTGCTGAAAAAGAGGTATAAATTCACGGAGAAAATCTGTTCGTTTGGCATACAATTCACCACCCAGCTTTACAATCATTGCATTGTACGACTCAAGTTGTATCGGATCGAGCACTCCCCCATCGGCATAATTCCTGAACATTCGGTTGCGCTGATCCAGTATGCGGTTATAGTCCAGCAAATTTCGCAGGTAAACTTTATCGGTTTGCGAAATAATGCCATCCATAAATTTACGTCTTTCTTCGCTGCCTTCGTATATCAGATTGATATCGCCAGGTGCTATCATAACCAGCGGATAGGTACCTATGTGTTCCGAAAGTTTTTTAACATCATTATTATTCACTTTCAGATTCTTTTTACCCTGCTGCCAAAACATGGTTACACCCTCACTGTGTCCGTTTCTTTTGTATGTGCCTTCTAACCTTAGCCACTGCTGACCTTGTTTAACCAATTGATAATCATACAAACTGAAATAACTTTTGGTAAATGAAAGGTAATAAATGGCATCCAGTACCGATGTTTTACCGCTTCCATTGGGTCCTGTAAAGCAGTTAATCTGCGGGCTGAAATCAGCCACCATCGAGTCGTAATTTCTAAAGTTTTGAATACTTAAATGCTGCAGGTATAGCATGGCTCAAACGTAATTCTAATTTTGGATATGCGCGGCTGTATTCAAAAAACACACCAATATACGAACGTAACAAATTGGTAGGCAATGTATTGTAAGTCGCTTTGCCCTTTCAGGAAAATGTGTAGTTTTGCAGTCCTTTATAAAAAAATGGCTAAGTCAAAATTTACCCAAGATAATTACCTGAACTGGTATGAGCAGATGCTGCTGATGCGCAGATTTGAGGAAAAAGCTGCACAACTTTACGGACAGCAAAAGATTAAAGGATTTTGCCACTTGTACATTGGGCAAGAGGCTGTGGTGGCAGGAGCCATGAGTGCGCTGCGTCAGGGCGACAAGCATATAACGGCATATCGCGATCACGCCCATGCACTGGCATGTGGCATAAGTGCACGTGCTGTTATGGCTGAGTTGTATGGAAAAGCAACCGGTTGCTCCAAGGGCAAAGGCGGCTCGATGCACATGTTCAGCAAAGAGCACAACTTTTTCGGAGGTCATGGCATTGTTGGCGGTCAAATACCGTTGGGCGCAGGCATAGCAATGGCCGATCAGTACAATGGCAATGACAGTGTAACTGTTTGTTATATGGGCGATGGGGCAGTACGTCAAGGTGCATTACACGAAACCTTTAACATGGCCATGCTCTGGAAATTACCGGTTATTTTCATTTGCGAAAACAATGGTTACGCCATGGGTACTTCTGTGCAACGCACCACCAATGTGATGGACATCCATAAAATTGGCGAAGCGTATGAGATGCCCAACGCTGCAGTTGATGGCATGCAACCCGAAACTGTACATGAGGCAATAGCCGAAGCAGCCGATCGTGCCCGTAAAGGCCAGGGTCCAACTTTTCTGGAAATTCGTACGTACAGATTCCGCGGCCACTCCATGAGCGACCCGGCTAAATACCGCACCAAAGAAGAAGTTGAAGAATACAAGCAACGTGACCCGCTGGAGCGCGTTAAAGCCACGATTTTAAAACTTAAATTTGCCAGCGAAGCCTGGTTTGATGAAGTAGAAAAGAAAACAGAAGATATAGTGAATGATGCAGTTGAGTTTTCAGAAAACTCCCCCTTCCCCGAGCCAGAAGCATTGTATGAAGATGTATATGTACAATCAGATTATCCGTTTATCAGAGAATAACCTTACCGAAATATATAAAGCACAATGACCGACAAGAAACAAGAAACAAACGATCTGGATTTAGATAAAACCATTGTTGAAACTACTCACAAGGTTGAAGACTTTTACAACAACAACAAAAAGGCCATAAATTATGCACTTATTGCCATTGTAGGTGTTATTGCCGTGTATTTCAGTTTTAAGCAACTCTACCTGAAACCACTGGAAGAAGAAGCACAAACAGAAATATACAGAGCACAGCAATACTTTGAAAAAGACTCATTTGCCCTGGCGCTTGCAGGTAATGACAAATTCAAGGGATTTGAAGCCATAGTAAGTGATTACGGTATGTCAAATGCAGGTAACCTGGCTAACTATTATGCAGGAATTTGCCAACTGCGTTTGGGAAATTTTGCCGAAGCTGTAGATTATCTCAACGATTTTGAAACCTCCAACACCATTTTGAATATTATGAAAAATGGTGCATTGGGTGATGCCTATGTAGAACAGGGCGAACTTAGTAAAGGAGCAGACCACTATATTAAAGCAGCTAAAATTCACAGCAACAAAACCACTTCACCCATATTTCTGAAGAAAGCAGGTATTGTATTTGAAGAAATGAAAGAGTATGCTGACGCACTTGAAGTATACGAAACCATTAAAAAAGAATACAATGAAAGCACCGAGGCATCAGATATTGAAAAATACATAGCACGGGCTCAAGCTCTCAAAGAAGGTAATTAATACCCTAATCCATTCAAAATCCTCTCCATTATGGTGAGGATTTTTTTATTTATACATACGCATGTCAACGCAACTTAAAAACTTATCGGGCACCACGCTTACACCTCACAAACTATTTAAAAAAATACGTGTGGGTATTGCCGTTGCTGAGTGGAACCACGAAATAACCGGAGCTATGCTTCGCGGAGCTGTTGAATACCTGATGCAAATGGGCGTTCGTGAGAAGCATATAGCTGTTCACTACGTGCCGGGGTCATTTGAATTGCCACTCGGTGTAAAATGGCTTATCGAAAAGCAACATGCAGATGCAGCAATTGCTCTGGGCTGTGTGATACAGGGTGAAACCCGACATTTTGATTTTATATGTGATGCGTGTGCCAATGGTATCATGCAGGTTGGATTAACCACAGGTAAGCCTGCCATATTTGGTGTGTTAACTACGCAAACCGAGCAGCAAGCCAAAGAAAGAGCCGGAGGCAAGCACGGAAATAAAGGCATAGAGGCTGCCGAAACTGCGCTGAAAATGCTGCTTTTGCAACACAACCTGTAATGATAAATTAACTTTTGCCGTGCACCTATTTCACGTATTATTGCCATGCAAAATTTTTTCATGAAATCAATCAGGCAAGCTGCTGCAGTACTTTTTATCGTCATGTTGGGTGCATGCGAAAAAGACTTTGAAGGCGATCGCAATTCTGTGCCGCTGCCCGAAACCTATGCGGTAGTTGATACGATAAAACGCGACTCAGCCAATTTCTTGTCCACAACTGTGACTGCACACTGGTGGGGTGAAAGCAAAAGTGGATTTATTACCGGATATGAAGTATCCCTAGATAACATGCAGACGTGGACATTTACCACACAACAAAGCGGAACATTTACGCTGGAACTACCTGAAGGCCTCAAAGAAGGACTGTTGCCAATTTACATTCGTGCTGTTGACAATAAACAGCAAAAAGACCCTACACCGGCATCTATGCGTTTTCCGGTTCGAAATACTGCTCCCCGCATAGCTTTTGATGCAGTAGCAAACAAACGACCCGCAAGAACATTTCCGGTTATACGATCGGTATGGAACAGTATTGATGTTGACGGCACCCGCGATATTGACCGATATGAACTGGTACTGAATGATACTACTTTGCAGCTGTTTGTTTTACAGGCAAATTTCACTACTGAAAATATAAGTGATTCTGTAGCTTCGGTGGCTATACGTTTTGAATCCGTAAGAAACGGAACCACATTCGGCAATGAATGCCTGGTATACACCGGCACCAAAACAACACCTGCAAGTTCACAAACGCTTAAAGGAATTACCTACAATGCGGTGAATACATTGTATGTGCGGGCTATTGACCGAACCGGTAATGTCTCGTCATGGGCTACAGATAACTTCTATGTAAAAGCACCCAACTCTGACGTGTTACTGGTCAATGCACTGATGGGCTCACCAGGATCTGCAATTAGCTTTTATTCCAACACCCTACGCAGCCCGCTTGTAAATATTTCAACTTTCGATACGTTGGTGGGCATAAGTTCCATTTCAGGTCCCGATGAATTTTATCCTGATGCTGTTACACAGTCGCGAACGTTTTCGCTGTTTAAAAAAATTATATGGCTAACAGATGAGCCCAACACACTAACAACACTTCAACAAAACACAGTTGACTTTTTTAACAACAACGGAAGAGCATTTATTTACTGCGAATTTGCAACTGCATTTCCTGACAATTCACCTATTCTTAATTTTACTCCAATTGAACGTTTATACAGCGATAGCCTGCAACGGAACTTCCGATTAAACATAAATGCACAGGCAAACGGCTATAACGCAGGCTGGCCTGTGGTGCGCACATCAGGAATTGTTAACCGCAGCGTAAGACCCTTTGCCACCTATGCATTCAACACAGGACTTTTCAGGTACGATACTTTGATGCGAGCTGACATAACCATTCAGGGAGCAGGTTTGTGGCCTGGTGTATCTACTGTGATGAGCAAACGTGTACGTACAACCACCAATAAAGCAGATATCATCATCACTACGTTGCCGCTGCAAAATATGAATGCCAACAACAACGCTGATTCATTGTTCAGGAAAATATTTATTGATGAACTTGAATTCTGATACACGATGAAAAACCTGGTTATTTTCGCTTCCGGTACCGGAACAAATGCTGTTAATATAACCAAGCATTTTATGCAGGGTAATCAGGCGCGTGTGGTAGCCTTATTTTGCAATAACCCCAATGCAGCTGTCATTGAAAAAATGCAACAGCTGAATGTACCCGTTGAACTGTTTGATAAAAAAACACTGTCAAGTGAACAGCATTTTCTGGCTACAGTAAAAAGCTACCAACCAGATTTGATTGTTTTAGCAGGTTTTTTGTGGCTCATCCCCCCATATCTGACAGAAGCCTACAATGGCAGAATTATCAATATTCATCCTGCACTGCTGCCCAAGTATGGCGGAAAAAGAATGTACGGTCATCATGTACACGAAGCCGTTCTGGCTGCACATGAAAAAGAACATGGTATAACCATACACTTTGTAAATGAATACTACGATGAGGGCAAACACATTGTTCAGGCAAAATTTGATTTGCCGGCCAATGCCGACTTAGCTTTCGTTGAGCAAAATATTTCTGCTCTCGAGATGCACTACTATCCTATTGCGATAGAACGGGTATTGGAAAAGTTAGCCTAATCAATTCGCAAAACGGGGCATTAGTTCGTATCCGGCAGGTATCTCAAATACCGAATCACTAACTTGTTTGGGTTCCACTTTTACAGCTGTAAACGTGGTTTCTACTCCTTCCTGAACAATGCTGTACTGCATAATAAATCCCGGTATGACTATATCAAATCCGTTATTGTATGTATCGTTATACATAGGAGGTATATCAGGCGAATAATAAATATCTGAGGCTTGAGTTTTACCACCTGTGGTTATATGCACCCGTGCTTTCTTACATAAGTAGCCGGCTATAGTTTTGGTTTCTCCTGTTTCTTCAATACGCTTGGTCATATCCGGTGAAACTTTTTTTGATATGCGCTTGGAATCTTCCACTGTACTTTTCATAGCCAGTTTTTTACCGAGCATTTCGGTCAGTATTACCACTTCACTGGTTTTGTTGTTGGTAATAGTAATCATTGGCCCCATGATGGTCTTTAACTCCAGTCTGGTCATGTGATTTTTAATAAGTACATACAAATTTTGTGGCAGGTATTCTTCCTGCTTTTTCAATTCAGCGCTTAAAGAGGGGTATGTAATTTTAAACGAAATCATTCCTTCGCTAAATGGTTGTGCCATAAGCATACTCCCGAATACAGGCCCAAGCAGCCAAAGCATGAAACAAAGCCTTACCATACTATTTTTTCTTTATTCAAAAATGCTGAAATCCCCTTTTTGCAATCTGCCGACTGTCGAGCCTCAGCGTTCATTTGTGATGCATAATTTAACGCATCCTGCACACTCATATGCTGAACCTCACTAATCATTTTTTTTACTGTTGCCACTGATTGTGCAGATGTATCCGTACATAATTTGGTTGCAAAGTTTTTTACATACGCTGAAAGCACCTCAGGTGAAACTACATCCGTAATTAATTGGTAAGATTTGGCCTCGTGTGCATCTATGATTTTACCGGTAAGCAGGAGTTCACGGGCCGTTTTTTCACTTACCTTTCGCAGCAAAAACACCATAACAATAGCAGGTATAAAGCCAATCTTCACCTCAGTGTATCCAAAGGTAGACTCAGGAGTAGCAAAAGTAAAATCGCAAACTGTAGCCAGTCCGCAACCGCCAGCCAAAGCAGGACCATGCACCTGTGCAATCACAATCTTGGATGAATGATATATCATATCAAATAACTCCATCAGATTTTTTGAGTCGGCCAGATTTTCTTCATATGAGTTATTTTGTAGTTGTTGCAAATAAGCTAAATCAGCTCCTGCACAAAACGCAGCACCCGAACTTTGTATAACTATAACTTTACAGGCTGTATCTGATTCAGCTTTTTTAAATACATGCTTAATTTCCTGAACAAACTCAAAACTCAGCGCGTTTCGCTTCTCCGGACGATTGAGCGTAATGTATCCTATGCGGTCGCTTAAATCAAACTTAACCATATTAGTTTTCATATTCATGCAATGATAATTGAAATGCGCCTGTTTCCCTTACACTAACAACTTCTCTGCCTGCCATTAGTAATTTTTGCTTTAACCGTTCAGCTTGTTTTAGCCCCATAGCCGAAGTCAATATAAATATTCTGGATGGAATGTGCAGGAGTTTTTGAACCGGATACGAAGTAGCGCAGATGACCATATCGACCGAGTCAGCGAACTTATGAGATTTCAATGGCTGTTTTGTAAGTACCAGCAACCTGGCATTCCCGGCTTTAATAATTCGCGGGCGTTCATCAATGGGCTCAAATACATCGCTTTCTATTCCGCTGTTCCATATATGCTGTTGCAAATGAAATCGTTTCTTCTCCTTATCCATGTATAAAGCCGAGTCGGCCAAAATGTAGGAATCCCGACTACGTGTGATGCGTATAGCTGTGTGACTACTTACATTATACACAGTTAAATCAAACTGTTTATGCTGTTGTATGGATGTATAGGAAGTAATGCACACAAAACAAAAACTGAATACCAGAAATGACTTAAACCAAAGCTGCTCATGCCTAAGAAAATAGGCAATTATAGATGCTGCCATTGCATACAGCAGCAACGTTTGCGGTATGCTTATCTGGAGACCTTCTATGTATGCATACGGAATCTTTTCTACCCACAGTACAAGCGTATTGGTAAAAGCAATAACCAGATAGATGACATAGCCAAGAATAGAAGCCAGCAAATGAATGGGTGAAATTGCCATAAGCAACAAACATCCGTACAAAATGATGGTAGTTAGCGGAATGATAAAGAGATTTGAAAACAGAAATACGTTCGGAAACTGATGAAAATACAGTATGCCTATAGGACTGGTAGCGACCTGAGCAGCTACCGATACAGATGTTATCTTCCATATTTGATTGCCTGCCCATGAATGAAAAATGAGCATTTGATAGATATATGGTTGCAGAAATACGATTCCCAGAACAGCCATATAACTCAACTGAAACCCGACATTTGCTATAATATTACAGTCAAACAGCATAAGCAGAAAGGCAGATGCTGCCAGCGTGTTATAAATATTGGCAGGACGATTAATTGTATTGGATAAAACGATAAAGCTAAACATAACAGTTGCTCTTAAAATAGAGGGCGACATTCCGCATAGCAGGCTGTAAATCCAGAGAATCAAAAGCGAAATAACGGCCTTAAGCCACTTTGTATAGCGGTTTCTGTCCAATGTTTTTAACAGCGTATTAAGTATCATGAAAATTATACCAACGTGCATTCCCGAAACAGCAAGCACGTGTAGTGTGCCAGTATTGGCAAAAGCCTGAACGGTTTCTTCATCAATATCATCATCATATCCGTACAACAGTGCTTGCGCAATTCCCATTTCATTCTTGGATTGCACATAAGTAGCCAGAACATGTTTGAAATAGGCTTGGGTATTATAAATGTATGTATAAATAGTTGGCTCTGCCGGAATGGCTAATTTCGCATATTGTGCATGCCTGAGGTAAACCTGATGATAACAGTGGTGAAAAGCCAGGTAACGTTTATAATTAAATTCACCCGGGTTTTGTGGTGGTGCTACCTGCTTCAATACGTGCATGGGAATCAATAACCGATCGGCATAGCTTACAGGTGCAAGCGAATCAGATTTTTGTATATATACAAGCAGCTTACCTCTTACCGCATGTACCTTGCCACTGCTGTCAATTATACCAATAATTTCAGCACCGGACTTCCATGATTTTTTCCTTGCAACCGGCTGCTCCGAAATTCGAACAACAGCCCATTTACTGTTTGCAATATTTTCGAAGTAATCGGAACGAATACGAATATCCTGCAGGTGATGTAATAGGATGCCACAGGTAAACATACATACATATGCAAAACATGCCGGCATCCAGCCCATCCTGAGCGAAGGATTATAGAAATAAAAGTAAACACAGCCTGCAGCCGATAAAAACAATAACCCTACTATGAACGGAATGGGCAGAGTGGCAAACATGGCTATACCCACACCCAATACAAAGGGAATGAATAATCGCACAACAGGTACTTTATGCCAAAAGCCTGCATTCATCATGTTTACTTTGTTCGCTTATGCGAGTATAATAAAAAAGCCCGGCAAGCCGGGCTTTTAGTTATGTAACTATAAGGTATTAATACCTGTAGTATTCGGTTTTGAACGGACCGTTTACATTTACACCGATATAATCAGCCTGATCACCGTCAAGTTTGGTCAATTTTGCACCGATGTGCTCGAGGTGAAGTGCCGCAACTTTTTCATCAAGGTGCTTAGGCAATACGTATACTTTGTTTTCGTATTTATCGCTATTATTCCACAACTCGATTTGTGCCAGTGTTTGGTTAGAGAATGAGTTACTCATTACAAATGACGGGTGACCCATTGCACAACCCAGGTTTACCAGACGACCTTCGGCAAGTACGATGATTTCTTTGCCATCAATGGTATACACATCTACCTGAGGTTTGATGGTGTATTTTGATGTTCCATGGTTTTTATTTAACCAGGCCATATCTATTTCATTATCAAAGTGGCCAATGTTACACACGATTGATTTATCGCGCATGGCCATGAAATGACGATCGGTAATAATACGAACGTTGCCTGTTGCCGTAACAAAAATATTGGCACGTGAGCAAGCATCTTCCATTGTAACTACTTCAAATCCATCCATAGCAGCCTGAAGCGCGCAAATTGGATCTATTTCAGTAACCAGTACACGGGCACCGGCACCACGCAAAGATTCAGCAGAACCTTTACCTACATCGCCATAACCTGCTACAACCGCTACTTTACCGGCAAGCATGATATCTGTAGCCCTGCGAATAGCATCTACTAGAGATTCTTTACATCCGTATTTGTTGTCAAATTTAGATTTGGTTACAGAATCATTCACGTTAATAGCCGGAATTGGCAATGTGCCTTTGCGCATACGCTCATACAGGCGGTGCACTCCGGTAGTAGTTTCTTCCGATAGTCCTTTAATGTCTTTAACCAGCTCAGGGTAGCGGTCAAGTACCATGTTAGTAAGGTCGCCTCCATCATCAAGAATCATATTCAATGATTGACCACCTTCAAACGCAAAAAGCGTTTGTTCGATACACCAGTCAAATTCCTCTTCATTTTGACCTTTCCAGGCATAAACCGGAATGCCGGCAGCAGCAATCGCTGCAGCAGCGTGATCTTGAGTAGAGAAGATATTGCATGAACTCCAGGTAACTTCGGCACCCAAAGATTTCAATGTTTCTATAAGTACAGCCGTTTGTATGGTCATGTGCAGACATCCGGCAATACGTGCACCTTTTAAAGGCTGCTGCGGACCGTATTCTTTACGAATAGCCATCAAACCCGGCATTTCTGCTTCGGCCAGTCTAATTTCCTTACGGCCCCACTCGGCCAGCGAAATGTCTTTTACTTTGTACGGTAAACGAGAATTAGTTTGTGTCATACTAAATTGTTAATGAGTTAATTAAATGGACGGCAAATGTAGTATATACGTTGCACTTAGCGAAATAATTTTCGAAATAAACTTAGCTATGTATTTTTGCGTTTAGAAATAATTAAATTAATATACAATTATGCCATATCCCGAAATGCTTGTAGCCCCTATGAGGGCTGAATTGGAGAATGCAGGTTTTACCTCATTGATGACATCACAGGACGTAGAAAAAGTGCTTACAGAACAAAGTGGAACAAAACTACTGGTATTTAACTCGGTGTGTGGCTGTGCGGCTGGTACAGCGCGCCCTGGAGTTTTGAAAGCGTTGCAGGGAGCCATTAAGAAGCCCGATCAACTGTTAACTGTATTTGCCGGACAGGAAACCGAAGCGGTTGCCAAAGCAAGAGAGTACACAGCTCCCTTCCCACCTTCATCGCCTAGTATTGCCTTATATAAAAACGGTGAACTAGTACATTTTATAGAACGTCACATGATTGAGGGACGACCTGCCGAATTAATTGCGGCAAACCTTCAGGCGGCATTTAACCAATTTTGTTAATTACAAATGAAAAAGCCCCGCTAGTGCGGGGCTTTTTTTATGTATAGCGGGTTCAATTGAATTTGAAATCGTTGCTTAGTCTTTCACAAATTTGCGTGTAATACGTTCCCCATTTTCTTCAATAACCACGAAGTAAACACCTTTACTCATTTCGTTCAGCTGAATGGATACTTCGTAATCATTCAACTGCTGTTGTGCAACTTCATGCATTTTACCCATAATATCGGTAACAAACACATGTGTATTTGCATTAAATCCGCTCGAAAGGGTAACCTTAACCTGATCTTTTGCAGGGTTAGGATGTAACAACAAAAGTCCTGTCGATACTGAAACCGCTGGCATTGGCGAGATAGATGATGTATTACTGATTAGAAGCTGTATGCGTTTGTTGCTGTATGATGCAGGCTGGCTGTTAGTAACAAATGTATAGTTTAATTCATCACTAAATTCAACCATTTTACCAGTATAGGTATCTTTAAGAATAAATTGGTGTCCCGGCATAAATCCAGCCATACGAGAAAATACCAATGTATACTGTCCTTCTTCTTTTACGGGTCGGCTTATGTCTATATAAACAACAGAACTCGTATTGGGTTGTAGAGATGAAACACTGTTTATTTCCAGTGCGGTTAAGTAATCATCGGTATATGTACTAAGCTGATCAGTTGCCATTGGAAATAACTCACCATCATGTAAATCATTATTCCACCTGCTATCATTGTAATTAGTCAATAATGCATCACTCATATATTGATTTGATGCATCCAGCAGTTTAACCATTAATTGATTACTTAAGTTGTTCTTGAATAAAGCAGCGGGGGCTATTCCTGTTGTTTTATCGCCTTCTTCGAATGTAATGGAAGCAGCACCTGCAGATATAGTTTGTATATAAAATGCCTGTCCGGGTGCAAGTGTACCATTTCCGGCAAATGAACCTGTACCTACGTTATCAAATACATTATATTGCCTGTAGTTATTGAATACAGGATCGAAAACAAAGAAGCGTGTACTCAAATTAGCAGACCTATTTATTAGATTTAGGTTAAGATTAGCCTGATATGGATTCCCAACCAATGTCCAGCCGGCAAATGTATTAGCACAATTAATTACCTGATCACCAACCGCAGGTGTACCTGTTGCACTAAAAGTGGCCGATGCAGGAGTTGGTGCGGGTATTGTACCGTCAATTAATGTACAGCCCTGTGAGCGATTACCTCTATACATTATTCGGTATCCTATGCCTGTTTGTAGGTTCTCTGTAGCTGTATTGGGTACAGAAACCCAGCTTTGCGTTGATGCATTCCATGTGAACATGGAGGGACTATTGCTCGAAGTGGCATCAAATCCATTAGTGTGTGCACCTCCGCAGAGCGTACCTCCCGAACCGGAACCTGTAATATGTATCGCCTGTTGCCATGCAGATGAAATTCCGGTAGCTGTATTAACAGAAGATGCCATGAATCTCCAGTTTCTGGCTCCACCTGGTATAAATCGCTGAACAGTTAATGTGCCTGTAATATTACCGGTAGTACCTACCTGCCCTATTTGAGCACTTTGTGTAGCGCTGGTTGATAGCAATAACAAATTATCGGAGCCACATGCTAAAACACCATCAGTAACTGTAACAACTCCCGTTGAAGGTATGCGCAGTGAGTTGCCCAGCGTAATGGTTGCTCCGGGTGAGTTTATGACTAAATTCAAAACTACGTTTGTTGTACCAGGTGTGGTTTGGTCAAAACTTAATGTTCTTGACTCGGTGCCTGAACATGTAAGTGTACTTGCTGCATTTCCAATAATACCTTGTGTTACAGTGTTAATAATTGTTCCTCCTGTTTCAAAGTTAAAACCGTTTAAGTCCAATTTACCATTTGTAGTAAACACCAGTGTATCGTTTACTGAAGCATTACCACTTAAAACTTTGCGAGTACTGCCTGACAATGTAAGGTTATTGTAAGTACCATCAACTACAGTTTGAGTACCGGTACCTGTGTTGCTTGAATAGGTAACCGTGTTTGGCCAGCTTACTCCAGAAGGCAATGGTGTTGCTGATGTAGAAGCAGTGGTAAAGTTTTTTACCCCTGTACCTAAAAATGAAGTAGAAAATGAGATGCCTGCAACCATATTAAAAGTTTGCATATTGGTGTTTATCGTTGTGCCAACTGGGGCATTTACTACTAATGAATTATCGATAGTGATATTGCCCTGTACATTACGAGCCCGGGTTAGTGTTGTTATGGTAAATCGAAGCTCAGAATAGGTACCTGCAACGACTTGTTGGTCCCCATTAGAATTGTAATTTACTGTGCATGGCCAAGTTTCATTTGCTGGGAGAGGTGTTGTTATTGCAGCTGTATTAATAGTTCCTGTTCCTGTTATCGTGGTAGGGTTACCGCCCATAGGCAACGTTGCCATATTTAGTGTTACGTTTGAACCAACATTTAGCGTACCGGCAACATTAAATCCTCCACCCGATATAGTTTTCGTTGATGTGGTAGAAGTCGTAAATGAAACGTTGTTAAAAGGAAATCTGCTAGAATGTAAAGTTAGCGTTTGTGCGCCACCTGTAAAATTAATTGTTGTACCTGTTGTGGTGTAGGTGGCAGCAGCAGTATTGGCTGTAAAATTACCACTTACATTAATATCAGCAGTATTGCTTAATACACGGCTACCACCGGCAATATTTAAAGCCACGTAAATTCCGTTTGCCACATTTTGTGATCCTGCTGAATTGTAAGTTACCGTGGCTGAAGTCCAGGTTTTACCATCTGGTAAATTTCCGGCTGTTGTTATTGCACCCGTACCTGTCTGTGTAAACCCTCCGGAAAGATCAAATACGCCCATAGCTAACGGACCTGTTATTACTAAGCCCGTATTTACGACAATATTACCTTGAGCAGTTTTTGTACCTGTTGCTCCTATCGTTAGGTTTTCATAAGTACCGGCAATTAATTGCTGAGCGACTGTAGCATTATATTGCACTGTCTGTGTCCATACATGACCTGCAGGTATTGCTGAAGTAGTAGCAGTTGTAGAAATTATTCCAGAACCAATTATGCTGGTTAATGTCCCTAATAATTGATTCGTATTCATTACTAATGTACGTCCGGCTAAAACCTCAAGTTCTCCATCTACATTAAGAGAACCCGTTGCCGCAGTTATGGTCTTATTACCTGTTCCTAAACACCTGAAATTTGTAAATGAGCCTGTTGCACCTAGTACCACTGTTTGTGCGGCCCCTGTCAATCGAACATCAGAAATGCCTCCTACAATATTTCCGGATGATGCAGTAAAGGCACCTGTTACATTAATTGTACCGTTTAAATTTCTATCCCCTCCACCCGATATATTAAGTCCTACGTACGTTCCATCAGAGACAGTTTGAGCACCAGCAGAATTGTAACTCACCACAGCTGAAGTCCAAGTTTTTCCCCCTGGTAAATTGGCTGCTGATGTCAAATTGCCAGTACCAGTTTGCGCAAATGCTCCTAATAAATCATTAGACTGCATATCCAATGACCCTGTTAATGTAAGAGTAGTACTTACATCTATATTACCTGTAGCTGTTTTAGCTCCTGAGCTCAATGTTAAGATATTATAATTGCCTCCGCTAACAGTTTGTGTTGTACCTGTATAACTTACGGTACATGTCCATGTTATGCCGGATGGTAGTGCATTAGTGGAAGCTGTTGTGGTCAAAATCCCTATACCTGATGTTGTAAAAGAACCTGTAAGGCTATTTGCTCCCATATTAAGCGTACCAGTCATGGTTAGTAATGCGGATACATCAATAGTTCCGGTAGCAGTTTTTGTACCTGTACCAATAATTAGCGTACTGTAATTTCCTGATAAAACACTCTGAGTTGTTCCGGCATAATTAACTCCAAATGACCACGTAATACCCGATGATACTGCATTGCTGGCCAATGTTACAGTCAATGTTCCTGTACCAACAGTGGTAAATACACCACTAAGTATATTGGTATTCATGGTAAGAGTACGTCCAGTCTGAATCTCCAATTCATTGTCAATTGTAAGTGTTCCTGTCGCTGCTGTTATCGTCTTGTTACCGGTACCTACTACTCTAAAATTATGAAACGAGCCTGCTGCACCTAAATTAATAGTTTGTGCTGCACCTGTAAATTGGACATTTGAAGCATTTGGAATTAAAGTTGTACCTGATGATGCAGTAAATGTGCCTGATATATTTATGTCTCCCAAATTGGATAGCGTTTTTGTGTCTGATCCCGAAAGGATAAGATTAGTGTATGTATTGTGTACTATGGTTTGTCCTGCAGATGCATTGTAATTAACAGTTCCACCTATTGTTATGCCTGAAGGAAGGGGGGTTGCTGATGTATTTTGCGTGCGGATAGTACCTGTATTGGTAATAGTTGCAGCACTTGTTAGCTGAAACGTAACTAAATCTAAAGTACAAGTTGTAAGAGTAAGAGTAGCAATTATAGTTAAATCACCAGTAGCTGTTTTAGTAGTATTAGAACCCGATAAACTTAACCTGTTATATTGTATAGCATCAACAATGGTTTGATTGGAGGTGGCAGCATACACCACCGTACCAGCCCATGATTTACCTGACGGTATAGGATCTCCGACACCGGTATATAGTGTTGTTAGTGTAGATGTGCCGCTAATAGTACCAGAAACACCAAACAACTGAAAGGTAGACAGACTAAGTGCACCATTATAAGTTAAATCATTTATTACTGTAATGTCTGATTGGAGTGTGGTTGTTCCTCCACCAGTAATCGTTAGATTTTGATACGTTCCCGCTGGTATTTGATCATTGGCTGTTGCTGCAAATGTGACGTTGTAAGGCCATATTACAGATGCAGGAATAGGAGTAGCAGATACTGAAGCCGTAGATAATGTTCCGGTACCTGAAAGAGTATTAATTGAAGCTAAACGGTTATTCCCAAGAACTAATGATGTGCCACTGGCAATGTTTAATGTGCCATTAACTGTAATGTTTGCAAGAGTATTGGAAAAAGTTTTTGTTGTTCCTGCACTAACATTCAGATTATCGAAGGTTAAATTAGTCTGACCTGTTATGGTAATAGCCTGTGTAGTAGCTCCATTGAATTGTACAGTAGAGCCTGTTGTTGTAATTGCTCCGCTACCGGTAGTGAAGGCACCAGAAATAGCGATTGTCGATGGCTCCAGCGTTCTGCCTCCTCCAGATATATTAAGTCCGACATATGTTCCTGCTGAAACTGTTTGCAAACTTCCAGAATTATAAGTTACTGTAGCAGAAGTCCATGTTTTGCCAGAAGGCAGAGTCGATGCTGTTGTTATATTTCCAGTGCCGGCCTGGGCAAACGTACCTGATAGTACATTACTCCCCATGGCTAAGGAGCCCGTTGTTGTTAATATACCACTTACGTCAATATTGCCTGTTGCTGTTTTTGCGCCTGTTCCAATGGTTAAGTTTGTATAATTCCCTCCCAGCACACTTTGAGCAGCGGTAGCGTTATATTGTATACTCTGTGTCCATGTTATAGAAGCGGGAAATGCAGAAGTAGTTCTGGTAGTAGTGATGGTACCTGTTCCCGCATTTGTAAATGAACCTGACAGTGCATTTGTAGCCATCGCTAAAATATTGTTTGTATTAACCGTTAATACACCATTCACTGTAATAGCACCACTGGCTGTTTTAGTTCTGGCAATTGTACCATTGGTCAAGGTAAGATTATCGTACGTGCCCGCTCTAACACTTTGGTTAAGATCACCACTATATGATACTGTAGAGCCTGTTGCACATGTACCTAATGTAAAGGTTGAGTTTGACTGAACTTCGAGCGTAGCAGAAGCTGAAACATTAAAGATGCCTGATATTGTGAATGTTCCGGTTGAAAATGTAACAGGATTTATACCATCACCTACTACTACGTTTGACCCTGCGCCTGAAACCGTCCAGGTAGCTGTAATATTGGCTGTTGCTCTGTTTTGAATATTAAATGTTTGACCGGCAGTCGTAAAATTAGCTGGGGCAGTACCTGTCCCATCTGTATTGGATCCCCATGTCGCTAATGTATTCAACGCACCGGTAGACTTTGAATAAAATGTTTGCGCTGTGCTGGCGAAGGACATCCAGAGGGAAATGGTTGATGTTAAAATTATTAATTTCATACTCTAAAAAGTTGTGAGCTAACAATATAGGAAAGAAGTAACACAAAGTTAAACCATTATATGCAATTTCATAATGAAAACGAAATTATGTTAAAGTAATACCGCAAAAGGGTTATAAATAACCCATCAATAGTTTATAGACAGCTATTTGGAAAGATGATATTCCGTAAGTTTAGCACACCAGTTACCTACGCGTGTTTCTACTCTGGCTCTCAGCATATTCAAGATTGAGTAGAGACCAAAATAAGTACGGTTGATGTACAACGCGTGTTGAGAGCCTCTGCCCTCTTTGGATTGTTTGAGTTCGTCCATTCGGCTCACTTCTTCGCCCAATGCATAAATGGAATCAATGTATTCATTATCACCAAAATCGAACCTCTCGTAATCAAATGGCTTTCGCAATAAATTGGTCATGCGTACAAAAGCGTCCGTTATTTTTATCTGAACAGGTGCTGGATCATCAGCACTAATTACCTGCTGCTGTAGCATAATTCTGCGAATAGAGCGATCATCCTGCATGATTTCGGGAACCAGCAAAGCAAAATAATTCAGATAAAAATCTTCTGGTATTTCCTTAACACAACCAAAATCTATCACTCCTAGAGTTCCATCACCTCGCATCAAAAAATTTCCGGGATGGGGATCGGCATGGACCGCTTTGTGCGTATGCACCTGATAATCATAAAAATCCCACATCGCCTGACCAATTTTATCACGTACTTCCTGCGATGGATTGGTTTTAAGAAATTCATCCAGATGCATGCCGTCCATCCAGTTCATAGTTAGCACCCGCTTAGATGAAAAATCTTTGTGGTAGCTAGTAAATATAAGGTTGGGAATGTGGGCGCATAAGCCCGATATCATTACCGAGCGTTCGTATTCCAACTCATAGTCGGTTTCCTCCAAAAGTTTACTTTCAACCTCCCGAATATATTTGTCCAATTCCTTCTCGTTCATATTCAGCAATCTGAATGCAATTGGTTTTACAATGCGTAGATCGCTTTTAATGCTTTCGGCTACACCAGGATACTGAATTTTTACTGCCAGATTCTGTCCATTGAGGGATGCCCGGTGTACCTGGCCTATACTGGCCGCATTGCTTGCTTTCATATCAAATGTATCAAACATTTGCTGGGGTGTTTTGCCAAACATCTTAATAAAAGTTTGTACGATGAGTGGTCCCGATAAAGGCGGAGCACTATACTGGGCAAGTTGAAACTTATTGGTATACTGGCGGGGTAAAATATTTTTTTCCATACTCAGCATTTGGGCAACTTTTAGTGCACTGCCCTTCAGCTCGCTTAAGGCATTGTATACATCTGTAGCATTGTCCTCGTGCAGTTCATCCCTGCTTAAGTTAGGGTCAACTATTTTTTTGGAGTAATGCTTAATGTAATTTCCGCCTATTTGTGCTCCTGTTTTAACAAAACGCATGGCACGCTGAACCTTCGTGCTAGGTATTTGGGTTTGTTCCAAACTCATATCTGTAATTAGCGGTTTTGAAATAAAAACTTCCCAAACTCTATCATACTGTCAAGCGGTGAGCGGCCCATAAGGTCGAATGCAAGATTGACAGACCGTTCAATGGCCTCATCTGTTTTTTCAAATGCGTTACTGCTGTCTTTCAGCCAAAAACCCATAACAAACAGCAAATTTGCCCACAATGCCTCATCGTATTTATCTGATATATATTTGCGTTCATTTATCTCATTTTTATCCATGGCATCGGTTACCAGCTGGCGCGCATATTCTAGGAAGGATTCGCGGGTAGATTTTAAAAAAACAGGCAACTGTGGCACCGGCAGGTGTCTGGCTTTGCGTTCAAACATGTATTTGACAAAACTGCGCTGCTGTTTTAATTTTTCAATCCAGCCAAAGAAGAAAGCAAGCATTTTCTCGCGGGCACTGTATTGGGCATAAACCTCCGTTTGTGTCACAGCATCACGCGTTTGTATGAGCCACTGCTTAAATATATCCATTTCCAGTGCCTCCAGCGAGGCATAATGCGAATAAAACTCAGTCTCGGCCATATTGACCAGCTTGGCAAATTCATAAACGCTTGACGGAGATTTTTGGTGGGTGAGTGTATACTCAATATACGAATCTATCAGTTTTGATGTCATATACTTAAAACCACTATGCACAGCTTTTGTTTGCATGTGGGTAACACATCATTGTTATGCACTATTTTTGTAGATATAAAATCCGTGAAGTTTTACCACATTCATATACTGATATTGTTAGCAGGCCTTTGCCTAACTTACAATGCATATGCGCAAACTTTTGAATTACACGAAAGCGATACCATTAACTGCACAGATAAAAATGGAGTTAAATACGGCTTCTGGCGTTATTACTGGCCAAATGGCGATTTGAAATACGAAGTGTTTTATGAAAATAACGAAAAAGAGGGTATTGAACTGCGGTTCTACGATCAGCAGGATTGTATTGAATTTTCCAATACCTATAAAAGCGGAACGCTGGATGGGCCAAGTGTAAACTATTATACAAACTGTAATGTAAAATGCGAGGAGATGTACCGTGACGGCAAAAAACAAGGCTACGAGCGCTGTTATGATATGACGGGGTTTCTGCAAACAGAGGCCCAATTTGACAAAGGGGAGCTTGTCGGAACTTATTCCCATTTCGATAAAAAAGGAACAGTTACTTATGAATCGCCTTCGAAAGAAACCACTCTTAAATTTGACAAGTTCCTTACGGGTGAGTACAAGTTAAAAGACTCAACCCTGTTCCGAATATTTGAACGTAATAGCCATTGGAAAAATGTAATGCTGGTGGTAGATATGACAGGAAGTATGTTTCCATACATAGGACAATTACTGGTTTGGTACAAAAAAGGCTTCGAAAAAGAATTTATTAAGTATTACGCCCTATTTAATGACGGAGACAATTTACCCGACAATCAAAAAATAATAGGACGTACCGGAGGCGTGCACACGTTTGTGGCCAAAGATTTCAAAAAATTCAAAAATGACCTGGAAGCCGTACGCAAAAAGGGTGAAGGTGGCGATGACCCGGAAAATGACCTGGAAGCTGTATTGACAGCGATAATGACCTACCGTGATTTTGGTGATTTGGTTCTGATAGGCGATGATAGCGATATGCGAGATATGAAAATACTTAAACGCATACGCAAGCCAGTACACGTAATTATGTGCGGAACCAAGCGTGGTATAAATGTACAATACCTTAAACTGGCTTATCAAACCAAAGGCACATTTCACACACTGAACAACGATTTAGACATGCGAACACTAAAAGATGGCGATAAATTTACACTGGATGACGACCTCTTCGAATTCAGGGGAGGGCAGTTTATCTGGCTTGATGTGAAAAACTGAATTAGCGAGCAAAAACAATCGGTCAAAAACAGTTATCCAATTTTTTCTAACACATACAGTTAGGTATACTATATTTTATATTTTCGCTCCCATAATATTTAATTAACATACCAACCACCCTATCATGTCAATTTTACGTTTTAAAGCACTGGAAACAGCCCTAAACCGTCAGGTTATGCGCATTACACCACCATCAGTACGGGTATCTGATTATTATGCTTCGTACGTATTTAATGATGCGCAGATGAAAAACTTTTTGAGCAAAGATGCCTACCAGGCTGTGCAGAAAGCTATAAGCAATGGTGAGAAAATAGACCGTGCTGTTGCCGAACAAATAGCCAGTGGTATGAAAAGCTGGGCTATATCTCATGGCGTCACTCATTACACGCACTGGTTTCAGCCATTAACCGGGTCAACTGCCGAAAAACACGATTCATTTTTTGAACCTACCGATGACGGCCGGTCGCTAGAAAAATTTTCAGGTAATGCTTTGGTACAACAAGAGCCCGATGCATCGAGCTTTCCAAGCGGTGGCTTGCGGAATACTTTCGAAGCACGTGGTTATACCGCATGGGATCCATCATCACCGGCATTCATTATGGAAGGCGCCAATGGTAAAACACTATGCGTTCCAACTATCTTTGTTTCTTACACAGGTGAGGCACTGGATTATAAGGCCCCTCTGCTAAAGGCACTCAATGCAGTAGAAGATGCGGTGGTTAATGTATGCTCCGGTTATTTTGACAAGCAGGTGAATAAAGCTTTTGCATCTCTGGGTATTGAGCAGGAATATTTCCTGATTGATGAAGCCATGTACTACGCACGCCCCGACCTGATGCTTACAGGTAGAACATTACTAGGCCATGCTCCTGAAAAAGGGCAGCAACTGGAAGATCATTACTTTGGCTCTATCCCTACACGTGTGCATGATTTTATGGTTGATTTTGAAACCGAGTGCTACAAACTGGGGATTCCGTTAAAAACGCGCCACAACGAAGTGGCTCCATCACAGTATGAATGCGCGCCAAACTTTGAAGAGGTAAACCTGGCCATTGACCACAACCAGCTGCTGATGGATGTGATGGAGAAAGTAGCCCAACGACACGGATTTAAAGTATTGTTGCACGAAAAACCATTTGCCGGTGTAAATGGCAGCGGAAAACATAATAACTGGAGTCTCATCACAAATACCGGAGTGAATTTACTAGCTCCGGGCAAAACACCGGAGAACAATATTCAGTTCCTTGCCTTCTTTATCAATGTAATTAAAGCCGTTCATGACCATGCCGACCTTTTGAGGGCCAGCATTGCCAGTGCTGCCAATGATCACCGACTGGGAGCCAATGAAGCACCACCAGCTATCATGTCGGTTTTTATAGGTTCGCAGCTTACACACATTCTTGAAGAATTGGTGAGCAATAAAGCTAAATCGGTAAAAGCGGCCTCTAAAACATCCATTAATGTTAAAAAAATTCCCGATATTCTATTGGATAATACCGACCGTAACCGCACATCTCCGTTTGCCTTTACCGGCAATAAATTTGAATTCAGGGCAGTTGGCTCATCAGCCAATTGTGCAAACGCTATGATTGTACTTAACACCATCATGGCTGAGCAGCTTCAGGTATTCAAAAAAGATACAGATTCCCTGATTAAAAAAGGAATGAAAAAAGAGGAGGCCATATTACAGGTTATAAAAGGATATTATAAAGCATCACGTAACATTCTATTTGAAGGAAACGGATACAGCGATGAATGGGTTAAAGAAGCAAAACGCAGAGGCCTGTCTAACATAAAAACAACGCCCGAAGCGTTAAATGCATACATTACACCAAAGTCGAAAAAATTGTTTGAAAACAATGATGTATTCAACGACCGTGAACTGGATGCACGTTATGAAATAATGCAAGAGGCGTATGTCAAAAAAATAGATATTGAAGCCAAAGTATTGGGCCAACTAGCCATTTCACATGTTATTCCGGCTGCCCTTACTTACCAGCAGACGCTTTCATCTAATGTAGCATCACTCAAAGCACTAGGTTTAAGCAAGGCATCGTATGAGGCTCAGTTAAAATTTATTGAAGAAATTTCGAAATATGTTAAGCACATACGCGAAAGTGTAGAAAAGTTGCTGGCCGAAAGTGAAAAAGCCCACCATATAGCTGATACCCACAAGCGTGCACTGGCATTTTGCCACAAGGTAAAGCCGCTTTTTGATGAAATACGTAAAAGCAGCGATGCCCTTGAATTCATAATAGAGGATGAGCTTTGGAAACTGCCAAAATACCGTGAACTTTTATTCATAAAATAAAATACATATTATTGTTTTTTATCATCCCTTATTAAAAGGTGTTAAACAATGAAGAAAAACTACATACCCTTAGTTGTTTCAGTAGCCGTAGCCATACTTAGTTTATATGCTTGTGGTGCTCGAAAAGGCTCAATGCAAGCAGCCCGCGATCACTTCAAAAAAATGGAGTATTTCAGTGCTGGTGAGAATTATAAAGCCGTATTCAGCAAGTCGAAAAACAAAGATGAAAAAAACGAAGCTTGTTTTCAAACAGCCGAGTGTTACCGCTTGTCTAATGACATGAAAAACGCTGAAAGCTGGTATAGAAAAACCGTTAAAGCTGACCCTAAAAACACTGAAGCACAACTCAGGCTGGCACAGGCACTTAAAGCTAACCAAAAGTTTACTGAAGCCATCATTGAATTTAATGCCTACAAAAAATTAACCGGAGGTGGTGAACTTGTAGAAAATGAACTGAAAGGTTGCGAACTGGCCCTTAAATGGAAAAACGAAAAGACCCGTTACATTATAGAGAATGTAAAATCGGTAAACACCAAATGGAGTGATTTTGCTCCTTCGCTGTATAAAAAAGATATGCTCTTTTTTACATCCGACAGAGAAAAAGGGGCAAGCACCAAAGTATATGGCTGGACCGGAAACAATTACACCGATTTGTATAAAGTCACTTATAAAATTGACAAGAAAAAACCCAACGAAATTAGTTTTGGTGTGCCCTCTTTGGTTGATAAAAACGTAGTTAATTCTGACTACAATGACGGTACAAACGCATTTGATGGGAAATTTACCACCATGTACTATACTCAGTGCAACGGAAGAGACGGAAAAGGTAAAAAATGTAGGATATTTATGTCAGCCGGACAGGGAAGCGAATGGCAAACACCTGAAGTGCTGGCTTTTAGCACCGACTCGTTTAACTGCGGTCACCCATTTATTACCAAGGATGGCAGTACTCTGTATTTTTCATCTGATATGCCAGGTGGATATGGAGGCAAAGATATCTGGTTTGTAACCTGGTCGAAAAGAGGTAAAGCATGGGGAGACCCTGTTAATCTAGGTCCAACAATTAATACGGCAGGCGATGAGATGTTCCCTTTTATGCGTGATGACGGAATGTTGTTTTTCTCATCAAACGGACATGTAACATTGGGCGGTGTAGATATATTTTACAGCAAAGGCGAAGGAACCGACTGGTCATCTCCGGTAAATATGAAAACTCCAATTAATTCTGGCGGAGATGATTTCAGCATAGTTTTTTATCCGGGAGACAATGAGCGTGGCTTCTTTACTTCAAACCGTGAGGGCGGTCGTGGTCAGGATGATATTTACCGCTTTTACATGTCACCACTAGTATTTACGCTAAGTGGTATAGCACGCGACTCCAAAACTAAGGAAGTATTATCGGATACCAAACTGACCATTACCAACAGTACCGATACTACAAAACTTATTGTAAAAACAGACAATAAAGGATTTTACAAAATAACACTCAAACCGCGTACCGATTACGAACTATATGGCCGTCATGAAGACTACTTTGACAGCAAAACAGAATTCCAGACGACCAAAGGTTTGGAGCAATCTACAGACCTTGTTCAGGATTTGTACCTGGAACCGTTTGATTATACTTCTATTTTTACACTTGAAGGAATTTACTACGACTTGGATAAAGCCAACATACGCCCCGATGCTGCAAAAGTGCTTGACACGATAGTAGTGTTATTGAGCAAGTATCCTAAAATCAGGCTTGAATTAGGATCACACACGGATTGCCGCAGCGACTCGGTATACAACCGTGGCCTATCACAAAGACGTGCCGACTCAGCTGTTGCCTATATTGTGCGTCAGGGTGTTGATTCGCTCAGACTTATTGCACGCGGATATGGAGAAAGTATGTTAGTAAATGATTGCGCATGCGAAGGTGGTGTTGTAAAAAGACGCTGTTCAGAAGAAGAGCATCAAATGAACCGCAGAACAACCTTTAAATTACTTGACAATAAATATGTGCCACGCAGTCGTCAGGAAATGAAAGGTATGTCTGATAAAGAAAAATTACCCGCCACCGGTACTCCTCCGGCACGTAAAGGTGCCACTACCCCACCCCGAAAGTAGTACTAGTAAATACATGATAACAGATTAATTGCCAGTAGATTGAACGAGTTTTACTGAGGTTTAATATTGGCAACGGTTGCATCATTTAAGTGGTTTCCTTGTCTGTAATGGCTTAAGGCTTGTTTCAGCGCAATATTTAGCTATATTTGCTGCCCTAATTTTTAACAACTAAAACAATTTCAATTATGAATTTGACCACTGAGAAGAAACAAGACATCTTCGAAAAGTACGGTAAAGCCAAGTCGAAAAACGACACAGGTTCAGCTGAGAGTCAGATCGCGCTGTTTACTCACCGCATCAACCACATCACCGAACATTTGAAAGAAAACAAAAAAGATTTTTCGGCTGAAACAAGTTTGATTAAGCTGGTAGGTAAAAGACGTGCCCTGCTCGACTATTTAATGAAAAATGATATTTTCCGTTACAGGGCTATCATCAAAGAACTCGATATCCGTAAGTAATATTCGGATAAACGTTGGGATGTTAAAGCGTATATAATAAAAGTATGCCACATCATCCGAACATTCTTTATCGTATTAAACAAGCAGGGTCAATTGGCTCTGCTTTGTTTTTTAGTGAGCATCCGATATGCCGCATCGGATACTACACTACAGAGGTAATTGCGGCAAGAGGTTTATAACAAGAAATGAAAGTAACAACAAAAACATTTGATCTTGGAGATGGACGGTCCATTTCCATTGAGACAGGAAAACTGGCCAAACAGGCCGATGGTTCAGTAGTGGTTCGCATGGGCGATACCATGATTTTAGCAACAGCCGTTTCGGCTAAAGATGCCAAAGAGGATGTAGACTTTATGCCGCTTACGGTAGATTATCAGGAAAAATTTGCCGCTGTTGGCCGTATTCCAGGTAGTTTTCACAAGCGTGAAGCAAAGTTAAGCGACTATGAAGTACTGGTTAGCCGATTGGTTGACCGTGCCTTGCGTCCCCTATTCCCCGAAGATTATCATGCTGACACACAAATTATGCTGCAGCTGATTTCGGCCGACAAAAATTTATTACCCGATTGCCTGGTAGGCTTAGCTGCTTCATCAGCCCTCATGGTTAGCGATATTCCATTTAACGGACCCATTTCAGAAGTACGTATTGCCCGTATCAATGGCAAATTTGTTCTCAATCCGACAATCAGCGAATTAGCTACTGCCGATATGGATTTAATGGTAGCAGGAACCGAACATGACCTTAACATGGTAGAAGGTGAATGTGCCGAAGTAAGTGAAAGCGATATGCTTCAGGCGTTAAAAGTTGCACATGATGCTATTAAGCAGCAGTGCAAAGCCCAGTGGGAATTATGCGAAATGCTGGGCGGACGCAAACCGGCTCGTACATACAATCATGAACGCCATGACGAAGTTCTCGAAAAACAAATACGTGATTACGCCTACGACAAGGTATATGCCGTGGCTAAATCAAAATTGCCTAAGGCCGAGCGCAGCGAGGCCTTCAAAAAAATCAGAGAAGAATTTGTAGCCGCCACTTATACGGAAGGCAGCGAAACCTCTCCCGATAAGTTTTTAATCAACAAGTATTTTCATCACGTTGAATATGATGCAGTACGTGCGATGATCCTTAACGATCGTATACGCCTTGACGGACGTGATATGTCTACCGTAAGACCTATCTGGTCGGAGGTAAACTACCTGCCCGCAGCTCACGGTTCGGCTGTATTTACAAGAGGTGAAACTCAGTCACTAACCACTGTAACATTGGGTACCAAACTGGACGAACAGTTATTGGATGCGCCAATGAATGCAGGCTATAGCAAATTCCTGCTGCATTATAATTTCCCTTCGTTCTCAACAGGTGAGGTTAAACCGAACCGTGGACCAGGACGCAGAGAGATAGGACACGGAAACCTGGCATTGCGTGGTATAAAACGCGTATTGCCATCGCTCGAAGATTGCCCGTATACTATTCGTGTGGTATCCGATATTCTTGAATCAAACGGTTCATCTTCGATGGCTACCGTATGTGCCGGTTCAATGGCACTGATGGATGCCGGTGTGAAATTAAAGGATGCTGTAAGTGGTGTGGCTATGGGATTGATTACAGATGAGAAGACCGGTAAGTATGCTATTTTAACTGATATATTAGGTGATGAAGATCACTTGGGCGATATGGACTTTAAAGTAGTAGGTACCAGCAAAGGAATAGTAGCCTGCCAGATGGATATAAAAATTAACGGTCTTAAGTGGGAAATGGTGGAAGAAGCACTAAATCAGGCTAAAGCCGGTCGTCTTCACATCATGGGCGAAATGAACAAAACCATTGCTAAGCCGGCTGATGATTATAAACCACATGCACCACGCATCGAGACTATTATTATTGATAAGGAATTTATCGGTGCAGTTATTGGACCAGGTGGAAAAGTGATTCAAGGTATACAAAAAGATACCCGTACTACCATTTCAATTACTGAAGTAGGCGAGAAAGGCATTGTTGAAGTAGCCGCAACCGATGGCGAATCGATGCGTAAGGCCACTCAGATAATTAAAGGAATAGTAGCGGTGCCAGAAGTAGGCGAAGTATACGAAGGCAAAGTAAAAACCATAGTTGACTTTGGCGCTTTTGTAGAAATTTTGCCGGGTAAAGACGGCTTGTTGCACATCAGTGAAATAGACTGGAAACGACTTCCAAGCATGGAAGGTGTATTGAAAGAGGGCGAAATCATTCAGGTAAAACTGATAGATGTAGACAAGAAAACAGGTAAACTTAAGTTGTCGCGCAAGGTGCTTTTACCAAGACCTGAGCCAAAGCCTAAAACAGACGATGGACATGCCGGTGCATGATTAAGATAACAGATGTAATGCTCACGAAAAAGCCCACATAAAAGTGGGCTTTTTTTATATCCTGACGAGATTGATTTAGCAATAGCGCTGAATTATATGCGAATATGTGATTGAATTATATTTACACAAACAGCTACTGCTTGCGTTGTTCCTATTATCAGATATCCTTAAAACACTACACATACCAACGGTACCCGCTACCGTAAATTATAAAATAATTTATCGGAAAAGATAACGTTTATATCAAGTCTGATTATCTGTTTTATCTAAACATATTTATAACGAATAAACCACAATCAAATAACGATTGACAAATGTTTAGGTCAGCATTAAAAGAAATAGATGTACCTATGAAAATTACCGCTCAGTCAAAATATAAAAAACGCAATAAAACTGTAATATTGCCTTGAAATTAAATACAATGAGAAAAATACGGTTTGCTATAGTCGGTTGTGGAAGTATAGGTAGCAGACATATTGCTGTGACCGATGCTGAAAACGATGCAGAGATTGTGGCATTGTGTGATGTAGATGAAGTAAAAGTCTCAGGTCTTTCCGCTTTATATGGCAATATTCCCTATTTCACAGATTATGACCAGATGTTGGCACAGTGTGATGCTGACGTAATTAACATTTGTACCCCGCATGGCCTGCATGCCGAAATGGCTATAAAAGCAGCTGAAGCAGGTAAAAATATACTGGTAGAAAAGCCCATGGCTTTAAATGTGGCCGATTGTCACCGCATGATAGAAGCTGCACAACGCAATAATGTGAAATTGATGGTGGTGAAACAGAACCGTTATAATATACCCATTGCCCTAACTAAAAAAGCGCTCGAAAGTGGTTCATTAGGCAAAATATTTATGGTTCAATGCAATGTTTTGTGGAACCGTCACCAGGGTTATTACAACGAATCCAATTGGAGGGGGAGCCTGGCTTTGGAAGGGGGTGCACTACATACTCAGGTTAGCCATTTTATTGATTTGATGATATGGTGGTTTGGCGATGTTGTAGATGCCAAAACGGATATAGCTACATTTAATCATTCGATAGAAATTGAAGATTGCGGTCAAACCCTGCTCACCTTTAAATCGGGGACACTAGGTACTATAATATGGACCACTTGTGTTTACAATAAAAATTATGAAGGCAGTATTACCATAATTGGCGAAAACGGTACAATTAAAATTGGCGGACAGTACCTAAATAAGATTGAATTCTGGGATGTTAAATCATTCCCGTTGCCCGAAGACATTGAGTTTACAGATAAGCCCAATGCTTATGGTAAATATCAGGGTACCAGTTCAAATCATGACAAAGTAGTGCATGATGTAGTGGCCGAGTTATTAAATGAAAGACACAATGTGGTAGAAGGTGACGAAGGAATGAAAACCATCGAAGCCATTGAATTGATTTATAACAGTGCCTCACGAAAAAATTAATATCATAGTAACCAGTGCAGGCACTGCATCAGCTATCAGTGTAATAAAAGCGCTTAAGTCACAAACTGAAATACCGGTTCATATCATTGCCGTTGATCTTGACCCCATGGCAGCAGGTTTATTTTTGGCAGATGAATACAAACTGGTGCCTGCTGCCAATGATCCTTCTTACATACAAACACTCATTGACATAGGTATACAAACTGGTGCCAGTGTACTCATACCTATTTATTCCAAAGAAATAAGCATTATTGCCAGACATGAGCAGCAGCTAAAACAAGCCGGACTACTTACATTTTTGCCAACCCCTGAAACGATTGACCGGTGCAACAATAAAAAAGTGATGTATGCTTTTGCCAAAGAAGCCGGACTGAATGTACCTCGGGTCTACGAACAATACGAAATTACTGCACTATCCGAAACAGATTTCCCTGTATTTGTCAAACCCAACTCGGGCAGTTCAAGTGCCGGTGCCGAAAAGGTATTAAGCAAAGAACGGCTTATTGAATTGGTTAATACCGGCCGAGAACTGGTAATACAGCAATTTATAGACGCTGAAGAAGTAACAGTAGATGTATTTTGTAATGCCAAAAGCGAAGCCATTGTTATTGCGCCAAGGTTGCGTTTAGCTACAAAATCGGGGCAGAGTGTGAAGGGAAGAACTTTATCTGCTCAACTTTTTGAAAAGGATGTGAAAAATATTTGTTCGCAACTCCATTTAATTGGTGCATGCAATATTCAGTTTTTTATGACAGCTGACACCCTATATTTTATTGAAGTTAATCCAAGATTTGCAGCGGGTGGTTTAATGCTTACCGTTGGAGCCGGAGCAAATATTCCCCTACTGCTGCTGAAAACACTGCAGAGTATGGATATAGCTGATAATGAATGTCAAACAAAACCTGATTTCATGATGACCCGTTATTGGGAAGAGATTATATTTGAATACAAAAAATAATACGATGAAAGTTGTTATAACCGGAGGAGCGGGTTTTATTGGTTCTCACATTACAGAAAGCTTAGTCAAAAAAGGGCATCAGGTAATCGTTTACGATAACTTTTATACAGGGCGAAGAGAAAACCTTGCAGAAGTCATCAGCGATATAGAGATAATAGAGGGAGATATTATGAATGCTGAGACTTTGGAAAAAGCATTTAAAGGAGCAGATCTGGTTTCACATCAGGCAGCACAGCTTGAAATTTTCAGAAGTACAGATGAACCGTTGTTTGATTTGGAAGTGAATACCATTGGTACTCTAAATGTTTTAAAGGCAGCTAAAGAAACCGGAGTATCTAAGGTTGTAAATGCTTCTTCTGCTTGTATATACGGTCAGGTTGAAGGCATAACCAGCGAAATGCATTATCCGAGACCTAACTGGGCGTATGGTGTGAGTAAGCTGGCGGCAGAAAAATACTGCGATGTATATTCAGACTATCAGCAGTTGCCGGTAGTCAACCTAAGATACGGTATTACTTATGGTGAACGGGAATGGTTCAGACGCGTATTAACTATCATGTGTAAGCGTGTCATTAACAATCAGCCGCCTGTAGTTTTTGGTGATGGCGAACAAGTAAGAGACTTTATATACGTGAAGGACCTTGTAGATTTACACAATATTGCAATGTTTAGTGAAACAGCCAACGGTCAGTCATATAACGTAGGAACCGGAGTAGGTACTTCAATAAAAGAGCTTGCATTACGAGTGATTGAAGCATCAGGCAAAAATCTTGAAGTACTTTTCGAAAACACACAAGAAGGTGAATTCTCAAAACTTGTCCCTGATAAAAAGCGCAATACGGCTGAATTAAAAGTTATGCTTCTTGATGTTCAAAAGGCAAAAAATGAACTTAATTGGCAACCAAAAACTAAACTGGTTGATGGTCTTAAAAATGAAATAGATTGGGCAAGTGCTAACATTAACCGATGGGAAAAAGTATTTTACAGCAAAATTTAATAACAATACATTATGGAATTCAGTAAAGATTCAAAAGAGTTTCTAGAACAATCAGCCGATTTGTATCACAACGATATAGTGAAAGGATGGGAAAAACTCTATCATATGAAAAGGGAACGCATGTTTCAAACGCTAAAAAAGTGGCATATAGGTAAAAGAGGATTGGAATTAGGAAGTGCCGATGGCATTATGACTCAAAAATTATGTTCCGAGTTTGAAGAACTTACAGTAATAGATGGCTCAGAACTATTTCTAGATCAGTTGCTGCAAAAGGTGCAGTCTTCTAATATCAAAGTAGTGTGTTCCTTATTTGAGGAATATAATACGGATGAAAAATACGATACGATATTCATGACTCATATACTTGAACACCTGGATGACCCAACATTGGTATTAAGAAAAGCCAAGGAGTGGCTATCTGAAAAGGGTAGAATTATTATTGCCGTACCCAATGCCAATTCACTGCATAGGTTAATTGGTGTAAAAATGGGTATGCTGGAGAAACCGGACTCACTCAACAGTCAGGATATTAAATTAGGTCACAGACGCGTATACAGTCCTACATTATTGAAACAACATGTAACCGATGCAGGTCTTAAGGTTGTTCATTTCGGAGGTCAGATGATTAAACCATTATCGAACAGACAGATTGAAGAACAATGGACAGATGAGCAAATCAAAGCCTTTTTCGATTTAGGAGATGATATGCCGGAGTATTGCTCGGAAATATTTCTGGTTGCTGAGAAATAACAAATGCATTTTTTCTTCGACTTTGACGGCCCGATTTTAGATGTGTCAGATAAGTTCTACCAAACTTATTTTGATATACTAACAGCTAATGGATTTAGTACTTTGGATAAGTTCCACTATTGGGAGCTTAAACGAAACCGCACTCCAGAAAAAGACATACAATTGCTTACCGGTGCTGCAATCCAAAATTTTGGAGAGTTGCGCAGGAGTGTAATTGAAACGGATCGCTATCAGCAACTGGACAAATTACAACCAGCTGTACGGGAAGTACTGGATGCAGCCAAAAGCAGGGGTAAAATTTACCTTGTTACCCTTAGGCATTCGCATGAAAACGTGCTAAAACAGCTTAATCGGTTCGGTATACTTTCTTTTTTTGATGAGGTACTCAGTTCAGGAGAAGAGATAACACCTAAGTGGCTAATTAAGCACCAGCTGTTAATGAATTATTTCAAAGGTGAAATTCCTGAAAAATCCATTTTTGTAGGTGATACGGAAACCGATATTCTGGCAGGAAAAGAAATTAAGAGTAAAACGATTGCTGTACTAAACGGTATGCGAAATCTGGAAAAGCTTAAACAGCTGGAGCCTGATTTTATTGTTCCGGGTATAAATGAATTATTAAAAATTAAGATATAATAACATGCATGTACCTTTTGTTGATTTAAAACTTCAGTATAGTAATTTGCAACCACGCATTGATCAGGCTATTCATTCGGTTATTCAGGAAACTGCCTTCATCAGCGGAAAATATGCACGCCAGTTTGAAGAAGAATTTGCTGAATACCTGGGTGTAAAACACATTATAAGCTGCGCAAATGGTACAGATTCGCTGGAATTATTACTCAAGGCCATGGGAGTTGGTCCTGGAGATGAGGTTATAGTGCCCGCCAACAGCTGGATTTCTACATCAGAGTGTGTAACAACTGTTGGTGCGCAAGTTGTATTTGTTGATTCAAAGCCGGATACCTATACCATTGATACATCAATGGTTGAATCAAAAGTTACGTCACGAACAAAAGCAATCATTCCTGTTCACCTTTACGGTTGTCCTGCTGATATGGATGAAATTATGGCTATTGCATCCAGGCACAAGCTTTGGGTTATAGAAGACTGCGCTCAAGCTCACGGAGCTATATATAAAGGAAAAACCATCGGCACCATAGGGCATGCATCTTCATTCAGCTTTTATCCCGGAAAAAATCTGGGTGCATACGGTGATGCCGGAGCTATGGCCACAAATGATGATGATATTGCAACAAAAGTGCGAATGATGGCAAATCATGGAAGGCTGGGAAAACATGATCATGGAATAGAGGGCCGCAATAGCCGTCTTGATGGATTACAGGCGGCCATACTCAGTACAAAACTTCCTTACCTTAATGAATGGACAAAAGCCCGCATCCGACATGCCGAAACTTATTCGAATTTCCTGGCATCAAGCGGACTGAAATTACCTTTTACACCGGCTCACTGCAAACACGTATATCATTTGTATGTAGTACAAGTGGACAATCGTGAGCAGGTTCAGGCATTGCTAAAAGAAAACGGTATTGAAACAGGCATACACTACCCTATCGCCTTGCCGCTATTGCAAGCCTACTCATACCTCAATCATACTACATCAGAGTTTCCTGTTGCTGCTGGTCAAATGAATAAACTGTTATCATTACCTATGTTTGCTGAACTTACAACAGCACAAATTGAATATGTGTGTACACATTTAGTTAAAGCAATAGCGTAAACCCGCACGAATGACAGACAATAGACTTGCCGTAACAACCATTAAAAACTCGGTGCTAAACATTGCGAGTTTTATAATCGGGTTGCTGGTAAATGTATTTCTGGTACGATATGTTGTATCAGAGATCGGTATTGAATACTACGGCATTTCTGCATTACTGTTACTTATTATTGCACCTCTTACCCTAGCTAATCTTGGATTTGGCGAAGCCACTACCAAGTATGTAGCCGAACATATGCATCAGGGCAACAAAGAACTGGCTGCTGCCTATGTCAGAACAACATTTTTTATGAATCTTACCGTAGGCACTTGCGGTGCATTGCTTATTTATTTTGCCGGTCCTGCTATATTCATGTGGGCATTCTCTGACCAGATTACAGCAGATAAAACACAACTAATAGCGGCATGTCTTAAACTGATTGCATTTGGTTGGATTTTCAATCAATGTTCCGCTACTTTTATGAGTATACCAATTGCCATGCAGCAATTTACCAAAGTAGCTGCCGGTAACATCATCTATGTCATATGCGGTGCAATATTAACAGTCATTTTTATGCGCAGTGGCATGGGATTAACAGGTTATGTAGCAGCCACCGTTGGTGCACAGTTTTTTGCATTAATGTTCTGGCTGTATAGTTCAAAGCAGGTTTTCCAAGGTATTTCGCTAATGCCCCGTATTGATAAAACAGCCTGGAAAAATTCTGTGCACTTTGGCGGATGGCAGACTCTTTCACAGCTCGGTGGTATAATAGCACAGCAGTCAGAAAAATATGTTTTAGGTGTAAATCTGCCAACTGCCGCTGTTGGTATTTACAACGTGGTACTTGGAAACATTCAGCAAAAGATATACGCCATTGTACATAAGCTTGCCGAAGTGCTGTTCCCTTTATTCAGTGCTATTAGTAACGATGAAGAGTCTCGTAAAGCCAATATCCTTATTAAATCAACCTGGATAACTACAACTCTCTCTGTTTGCCTGCTTACCTCAGTTATTCCTTTTGCACATAATCTAATTGAACTGATTATGAAAAACAAAGAAGTAGCTGACAAAGGTGAACACGTACTTCGTATTTTATGTATTGGTGGTGCATTCGGATCTGCTACTACGGCCGGTTACTTTTTTCTGCTTGGTATAGGCAAAACAATAAAGATTACATACATATCTCTGCTCACAGGTATCATAACAATAGTAGTTGCAGCATACAGCATTCCGCGTTTCGGATTAATTGCGGCAGGATTTGGACCACTAGCTGGCGCAATTGTTCAGTCAATGGCTATTAGTAGAGTGATGCGTACTGCATTGAAAGATACAATCAAACTTTCATCTATCATAACTACGATATATGTACCTATCATTACAGGCTGCATAACAGGAATGTCTGTTTGGTATCTATTGCCATACAGCCATATGGGTTGGGTTAATTTTATTGGAAACTACATACTAATGAATACAATTACCGCGGTTATCATATTTATAGTAACACGTATATTGCCACACGGCAAAGAGCACGAAAAACTGATTTATAAACTCATTTCACATACCTGGACTAAATTAAAAATGCGATTTAACTGACAAATGTGTGGCATAGCTGGGATATGGAATTTTGATGGCAGACAGGTACAAACAGATACCATAGTACGTTTTACCGATTCGCTTAAGCACCGCGGACCTGATGGAAGAGGTATATGGCACAGCCAAAATAATGCTATTGCCTTTGGTCATCGCAGATTAGCTATTATTGACCTGAGTTCGGCTGCTGATCAGCCGTTACAATTTGCTGAAGGCCGATACACCATAGTATTTAACGGTGAAATTTTCAATTTTATTGAAATACGGGATGAGCTAAGTGCGAAGGGATATAAATTTAAAACAGACAGCGACACGGAGGTAATACTGGCAGCATACCACAAATGGGGCCAAAAGATGCTGAAGAAGTTTAACGGGATGTGGGCTATATGCATTTACGACAGTGCAGAAGATTATTGTTTTATTGCCAGAGATCGTTTTGGTATAAAACCCTTTCACTACACGATTACATCAAACCGGTTTGCATTCGCTTCAGAACTTAAAGCATTCCGCTCGCTTGATGATTTCATCCCGGAAATTGATGAACGTGCTGCAGCACATTTTTTAAAGACAGGCTTTGGCGTTGAGCACAGTAGCTTTACCTTATTTAAACACGTACATAAACTTAAAGCCGGTGAATGTGGTATAGTGAAACAGGGAAAAATAGAACTTCATACCTGGTGGAATACACTCGATAATCTGGTAGCGGTACCTGAAACACTGGCTGAGCAGGCTGAGCAATTTCGCGAATTGTTTTATGATGCAGTAAAGCTACGCATGCGAAGTGATGTACCCGTTGGATCCAGTTTAAGCGGAGGTTTTGACTCAAGTGCGGTTGTATGTGCACTGGCAGAATGCGGAAGAAATGCCGGCTTACAAAGAATGAGTAAAGAATGGCAGCAAACATTTGTTGCATCATTCCCGGGAAAAAGCAATGATGAAAGACCTCAGGCAGAGCAAGTAGTTAATTATGCCGGTGTAAAAGCACACTACTTTAATGTACACGAACATGAAGCGCTTGAGATACTGGAAAAAGTACTGTATGATTTTGATGATGTGTACGTAGGTATGCCAGTAGCGCCATGGTTAATATACCGCGAACTCAGACGAAATAATGTTGTCGTTTCACTTGACGGACATGGTGCTGATGAATTACTAGGTGGCTACGTACATGCCGATGGCGCATGGCTTAGCAATGCCCCCTCATGGTTTCAGCACCCCAAAAACAACCTGAATGTGGTCAATGAGCTGTTGGCTTATACTGGAAAATCGAAGGTAGAAAATACAATCACAGCATTACGTCAAACCTGGCCTTCACAGGTATTGTACCATCCTGATTTCAAAAACTACAGAAAGGTTCTTTCTGCCTACAAGCACAGTAAAGATCGCTATAAACCATCGTACTGGCAGCAGTTTATAAATACTGACTTATATGAACTTGAATTTCCGGAAGATTATGGAAATCAGATACCCGAACATCTTGATGAAGTAAACCAAAAGCTATACCGCATGTTTCATTTCGATGTACTTCCTACCATACTTCGGAATTTTGACCGCATGAGTATGGCTCACGGCATTGAAGTACGGATGCCATTCATGGACTGGCGCTTGGTGTGTTATGCATTTTCGTTAAGCGGAAACAGTAAAATAAACAATGGCTATGCTAAGCTTGTAGCCCGCGAAGCAATGAAAAACCGCATGCCCGAAAGCATACGTGCATCAAGGGTGAAAATTGGTTTTAACGCTCCCATGCCCGAATGGTTCAGCGGACCTGTATATCCATGGCTTATGCAGCAACTGGAACAGCCAAGCGCACTAATTGATACCAAACTTCTTAAAACTACTGTAGAGCGTATTAACAAGCAGCAATCGTGGGACTGGACATCAACCGGAAACGTATGGAAGTATGTTCATTATCTTTGGTATGAAAATAATTTCCTGAAAAGTGCGTAAAACCAAATTACTGAAAGTTTCATCATTCTATCCCGAATATCTGGTAAAACTTTACCGGGATAATCCTCATTTGCAAACCGAACCATACACATTACAATACAAGCGAATGATGGATCAGGGTATCGGTTGGGCCGACTACTGGAAAACGAACCTGGAAAAAACTGGGGAATTTGAAGTTGAATTAATCATTATCAATAACGAGTATGCGCAAAAAAAATGGGCTGAAGAAAATCAGATAAAGTATAATTCACAAAACTGGATGAATGATATTTTCCTTGAACAGGTAGGTATGTTCAATCCGGAAATACTGTTTGCTAACGATTACGTATTCGTTACCCCCGATACCATTCGCCACATCAAAAAAAGATTTCCTGAAGTACGAAAGTACATTGGTTGGGATGGAATAGGAATATGTGATACAGCCCGTTTCAACGAATTCAATCTGATGCTTACATGCAATCCATACGTAAGCGATTATTATATAAAAAAAGGGATACAAAGCGTGTATATACCATTTGCATTTGAGCAGGAGATTCTAAGTAAGATAAAACCCAATAGACAGTTGTATGATGTGAGTTTTGTAGGATCAGTTACATTAAGAAACAACGGACATCATGAACGGCTTAAAGTATTAGGTGCGGTTGCTGCGAACACTCAGGTCGATTACTGGATAGCATCATTCGATGAAAGCCTGCCATACTTGATGAAGAATATTGTAAAGAAGATGAAATCAGGATTATGGAGCGATGTAAGAGATATATTCCGACTGTGGCGAATAAATCACGGTCAGCTGTTTGGCATGGAAATGTATCAAGCTTTGGCTGATTCAAAAATTACATTGAATACCCACATAAACACAGCTCTTAATTTCGGTGGTAATATCCGCTTATGGGAAGCAACAGGTGTAGGTACATGCCTTGTTACCGACTGGAAGGAAAACATGAACGACTTGTTTGTACCTGATAAAGAAGTGGTAACTTATAAAACACCGATGGAAGCAGCAGATAAAGTATTGTATCTGCTTAAAAACCCAAATATTGCTAAAGCTATAGCCGAAGCGGGGCAAAAAAGAACTTTACAAAATTATACCTACGAAAAGAGGCTGTTAGAAATTATTCCTGCGCTTACTAACTGATTTTGCCATAGCTATAACATTACGCGCAAATTCCTGCATCATATTCTCATTTTGTACAAATGCCTGCTGTTCCTTATCTAAATCTGGACCGGGATGCAAACTCGGCCAATGTAGTTCTATCAATTCGGCCAGTTGTTGAGCATTTTGCTGACTGAAATAATAAGTGTAAGGTGGATTTTGTTCAATATGAACAGGGAAATCACTCAGGAAAATGGTCTTACCCAGCGACCGTCCATCTTCTACCACAGTACTCCACCCTTCAAATAAAGACGGCTGTATAATTGCCATTGACTTACGAATCAACTGTATCTGATCTTGTCTAGAAATAAACCCCAATACAATGAATTCTTCACTTACTCCCTTTTCCGTTGCTCGTTTTAGCAATGAAGGATAATAGTCCGGATTGCGAAAATCTTCAGTAGCTCCTGTGCAAACAGCATATGCCGTTATGCCGCGCTGTTTTAATAAAAACAATGCATCAATGACCGTTTCATGGTCTTTGTGTTTCCAGAATTGATTGCATACTATAAAATATTTTTCAGGCAGCTTATACTTTTGCATTACCTGATCAGCATTTTGGCTCAGCCACTGCTTATTGGCGTTACTTACAAAATGCAGCAGATACTCATTGCCCTTGTATTCAGGAAAAAAAGTAATATAGTCATTCATTGCATGTGCACTGCTAAAAGCAAGAACTGGCGAGTGCTTTGCCAGATGCGCATTGCGCATTTCACGGCTGTTACATTCGCTGACTGAAAACAAGTGAGGCAAATGTCTATACTGAAAATCGGGTATCCATCCGCCCCAGTTAAATATCCATTTGCGTGGCAAGTTTCCGGCAGGATAGTAAAAATCAATTTGACGATAGTTAAGCCACTTAAATCGAAAGAACGATGGCAGATTTCGTATTATTTTATAAAATGCCAGATGCAGTAAAGTTTCTTTATATACTCCGTCAATCTTATATTTTATTTCATCAGGAATGAAAGAAACATCTCGTGTGGCTATAGTCAGTTTTATCTTCTTACGTTCATCTGCAGTAAGTTTATCAACCGCATGAACAATATTATGTATGTAAATACTTCCACCGTGCCAGTTAGGATCGGCTATCAGATTTAGGCAAATATGAAATTTTTTTTTACTCATCGAAGCCGATTTTCCTTTTGAAAGTCATAGGCATACTGAATACCCTGTAGTACCGAATATTCAGGTTGCCATCCAGTAATACTTTTCATTTTACTCATTGAAGCAAGCTGCTTTATTCTGTCGACTTTACGCATGCGTGCGGCTGACTGAACAATGCTGATTGGATTGCTGTGTGCGACCTGCAGCATATCTACAATTTCGCGCACATTAAATTCATCTTCACGTCCAAGATTTACAACATCAAATGATTTTGAGTGATTGCAACTACCTAGAACAAAAAGGCCTGCTGAAGTATCACGAACGTCTATATAACTACGTTTAGGCTCAAGATTGCCAAGTTCGATTGTCTTTTTCCCATCCAGCAATTGCTGTACTATCTCAGGTACGAGGTGTGCATTGGTTTCTCGCCCCCCTATGGTATTAAAAATACGAGCTACGAGTGATTGTTTACCAAATTTATTCGCCCACAAACGCATCAGATACTCTCCGCTCAATTTCGAAACACTGTAAATATCATAGGGTACCGTGGCTGTTTGGTCTTCGAGCAACGGACTATCAATTATGTCATAAACTGCTCCACTCGATGCAAATACGATGCGCTGCAGATTGGTTAATTGTGCTGCTGTATTCAGTATATTTTGTGTTCCTTCAATGTTTATACGAAGTGCTTCATCCGGATTATTTTCGCAGGTTGGAATATGATGCAATGCGGCCAAGTGGTAAATAATTTCAGGATTGGCCTGATTTATTATATGCCGCACGGTATCAGCATTTGTTATATCTGCCTCTGCTATTGTAAGACTGGCATGATTGTAATCTAAAAAACTACGCTTACCATAAGTAAAATTATCTAATACGGTAACTGTATGTCCGGCATTTAGCAATAAATCAACCAAATGCGACCCTATAAATCCGGCACCTCCGGTAACTACAACTGATTTACTCATAATTTAACAGCAATAAAAGAATAGAGCCTGCCCGGCTCATTATAAAAATTTGACTTTATGTGGCAAAGCACTTTAAATACCGGCTCAATTGCAACTAAGCTAAGCGCTAACTGCATTCCGGTTAATTTGGCAAGACTGCGTGCAAACTGCATCTTTATATCTGATTGGCTTAAGGGTGCAAAATTGACTTCGCTGGCATAAGGGTGAAGGACCTTCTTTAACTTCATACCGGATGATGAAATCGCATCTTTGTACTGTGCCAGTGTAAATGCATTTTCACCTCCGTACAATTTATGTAATGGATGCTTTTCAAGAAACAAAGGCAGATCGGACTGCCGACTAATAACATGTTCGCGTACTGCTATAAAAACCCCACCCGGCTTAAGTACGCGGAACACTTCTTTGCAAAACTGATTGAGTTGCGCAGCGTGATGCAATACCTGACGGGCATACACTACATCAAAACTGCAATCGTTAAACGGCAGTGTTTCGCCAAACGACTCGACTACATGAACGGGCAAACCACTAGCGGCTGAAATATATCTAATGGCACCTGCGCCTATATCGTTACTTGAATCAGGTTCTAGTGCACTCACTATATAATTTCTTTTTGCAAAAGCGTATGATGCAATTCCTCTGCCGGCACCAATATCAAGCACGGTCTTTGCATGAGGGGGCATCCATTTCATCACTGCATTAAATTCGGTACTGTTACTAAATCGCTCGGCCGAGGCCAGTATATCTTCGTCAAAGTAATTATCGAGTATAACCTGAGCATCGGTTGCATTATGTCTGAGTTGTTTTACAGCCTCTTCCCAGTTCATCTTACTTATCTTTAATAAACTCTATGCAACAAACGCACCTGCAATGTGCAGCACCATCAGTTGATTTACCTTTTCCGGTATGCGGATTGTACGATTCACTGATGTTACAATTTTCCTGATGATCAAAAATCCAGCCTGTCGATTTGTAATGCAAAAAATCTATACGGCACTTACCTGATGTACCTAATACGTCTGTAATTCTTGCAAGCATTTCTTCATCAAACTGTTGAAAAAAACCATGATTTTCAAACTTCCCATAAGGGAAAGTAAGCAGAAGTTTACCTCCGTTATTTAATACCCGTACCAACTCACTTATTACGTTTATGTATGCGTAACTTTTTGTTTGGTTATTTTGGTGTGCGGCTATTGAATATCCGTATATGGAATTATCCATATCTACATGCTCGATGGTCGACTGGCAAACAATTTCATCATAATAGTTGTCCTGAAACGGCAATTGACGAAGATCGCCAAAATGGTAAGAGATGCGTTTCTGTAAATATTGATTGGCTTCAGGATAGTAGGTAAAGATTGTCAGGTTTTTCGTACTGACTTTTTCATGGTTCACCAACTCTGCGAAATTAAACGTTGAGCCCGCATCAAGCAATGAAGCTCCCGACTCATTCGAAAGCCTGCTTAATATCCACGGGTATTCAACAACGCGTTCATCCATACCAATTCCAAAAGATTGAGGAACTTCTCTATTAAAAAAATGATTCAATACATCTTTGTTGTTAATGGTCGCACCTATATAACTCCAGCGAAAATCAACATAGCCATAGCTCCACGGTTTTTTACCGGTAAGTGTATAAACAAGTTTACGAAACGGTATCAGATATGATTTTAGTTTCTTAATCATAATTATGTATTCGAGTATCCGATAATTTTGGCAGGATTACCAACTACGATAGCATAGTCTGGTACATCTTCGGTAACCACAGCATTGGCGCCAACAATAGCTGCTGTTCCGATAGTCACACCTTTCATTACCGATGCATTAAAACCTATCCAGGCATCATCTTTTATGACAACCGGTTTTTCTTTTAAATCTAAGTCATGAGTGGGATGACCTTTCAGTATAATCTGCTCAGTATGTTTTCTGCGCAATTCATGGTTTACAGGGTGCGAATTGTTATCATGTATATTAACTCCATGCGCAATTAGAACATAATTTCCAATGATAATGGATTGACCAGACCAAATGCGGCTATTTTCTCCTACAAAGCAAAAATCGCCTATTGTAATTCGCCCGCCATGTGCATATACAAGCAGTTCCCCCCTCACGTGCGTATGCTTACCTATCAAAATAGCATCTTTGTTATTCTGCAGATTTACTATACGCGCCTCAGTGTGATATACACTTTTATAACCGGCTTTAGCATGTAATAAACACGTAGCATGATTCCACCTTGTTCTAAAACTATGTAGCGGCAGTTTGTGCAATATGCTAACCAACAGAGATATCAAGGTTATTTGGCTCTAAGTAGTATGATTGAATCACGTTTTACTAAACCCATATCGGGGGTTACTACCTCCCATCCTGCATCTTCAGCAGCTTTACGCATCTGTTGCTGATTATTGCGCGGCCACCAGATTTCATCATCGGGCTTGTTTTTAAACTCAAGAGGTACTTTTCCCTTCTTCCAGCCCCATTTTTCCAGTTTATCCCAATCACCATACATGTGTACGGCATACCCACCGCTTTTCATTTTGGGCAACGAGTTTTTAAAAATATCGCGTATATCGTTGATATTGTTATGGCATAGTACCCCGAATGACCAGAAGAAATCAAAAGAATTGTCGGGAACAGTAGAAAAAGAGTTGTCGCTTACCTGAATATTGTCCATGCGCATGTTATAATTTTCGGGATGCAACCACTGTCTGACATCCTGAAAATCAAGTGTTGTCAGTTTACCCTGAGGTATATATTTCATTATTGCCCGGCTCCATGCACCTTTACCCGGTCCCAACTCAAGCACATTAGAATCGGCACGCAGATAGGGTATCGCACCTTTCATAAATACGTTTCTGTATGAACCGCCAATTATGCGTTCTTCGTTTAATCGTCTCCAGTTGGGTATAACGGATAAAACATTTCCGCTGTCGTACCCGTAATAAAACTCTTTTCTTAACCAATTAATAGTAGGCATACATGTAAAAATAAAGTCGCAATTTATAGTTTTTTGGTAAGCTGCTGTAAAAATGAATTTTCTTTGTTGGACGATGCGTGTATTTCTACTTGACAATTACGACTCATTTACATTCATGCTCAAAGACTATATTGAGCAAAGCGGAGCTATATGTGATGTAGCCAGAAACGATGATACCATACCTGAAAATCTGATGGAGAAATATCAGGCACTGGTTATTTCACCGGGCCCTTGCACACCGGCTAAGTCAGGCCAAACTCTGCCACTTATTCATCAGTATCATTTAAAAATGCCCATCTTAGGTGTGTGCCTGGGTCATCAGGCCATTGGCGAATATTTTGGAGCTCGCCTGGTAACTGCCTCCACTCCGGTGCATGGCAAGCAAAGTCTAATCACAGTGTCTAAAGACCCCATATTTACTGAATTACCTGATACATTTAAGGTAACGCGTTACCACTCATTAATGCTAAACGAGATAAAAAAACCGCTGGAAGTAATTGCCAGTACGGGTAAAAATGAAGTGATGGCCATAAAGCATGTTTCATTGCCCATAAGGGGGGTGCAATTTCATCCCGAATCTTGCCAAACGGAATATGGTTTGAAGTTGATTAAAAATTTTCTGACTTTGGCAGGTCAATAGCTGTAACTTTGCCAAATTAGATTATATCTTGCAAAAAATATAGGTGATTAATGAACGTTACTATACGAACCGAGGGACAGTTTAAATACATTGAAGAAGGGGAAGGAGAAGTTTTATTATTACTTCATGGATTGTTCGGTGCACTTAGCAACTGGAAAGATGTACTCGATCATTTCTCAAAAAGGCATAAAGTAGTCATTCCGCTGATGCCCATTTTTGAAATGAACATTTTGAAATTAAGTGTAGAAGGTCTGGCTAATTTTATTCATGAATTCATTGAATATAAGCAATACGATAAGGTTAATTTTCTGGGTAATTCATTGGGTGGACATGTAGCATTGGTATACATTAAAAAGTATCCGCATATAGTGCAATCTCTTGTACTTACGGGAAGTTCGGGTCTTTATGAAAATGCTTTTGGGGCGTCCTATCCTCGCAAGGGCGACAAGGAATATTTACGTCAGCGTATTCAGCTAACGTTTTATGATCCAAAATCAACAACCGATGAATTGGTAGACGAAGTTTATGATACCATACAAGATAAAGGTAAGGTACTACGAATATTAACGATGGCAAAATCAGCTATACGTCATAATATGCGCAAAGACATTCCTACTTTCACACAGCCAACCTGCCTGATTTGGGGGAAACAAGATACAATAACCCCTCCCGAAGTGGGCGAAGAGTTTCATCAGTTGTTGCCTAACTCTGAGCTGCATTTTATAGACCAGTGCGGGCATGCACCGATGATGGAAAAACCACACGAATTCAACAGTATTGCAGATTCGTTTTATACTAAATTATTTTCTAACCGATGATTGCCCAACAACTGTTGTCAAACGATATTTTCCCGCTGAAGAAAACGGATAGTTGTGAAACTGCTCTTTTGCTGATGCAGGATTGGAAAATAGCTGAATTGCCTGTTGTTGACAGTGGAATTATTGTTGGCTATGTCACCCTACATCAGGTAGCAGATGCTTCGGCTAAAGCCAAAGTTGCCTCACTTATAAACTCCCCTTTAGCCTACAAAGTAGGTGAGCAAACGCACATTTTTGAACTGATAAAAATTTTTGCTGAAACCGGATTAAGCATGCTGTGTGTAACTGATGAAACAGGAGCCCGTCTTACAGGTATAATCAGCTATTACAACCTTATAAAGTCTTATAAATTTACTGCACTTGCACAACCCGGTGCCATAATTGTGCTGCAAATGGCATCACGCAGCTACACGCTAACCGAAATTTCAAGATTGGTTGAAATGAACGATGCCAAAATTCTGCACGTATATATACACAAATCATCGGCAGATGACGACCAAATTGATGTGTCGATTAAAATAAATACCGTACAGGTAAAGACTATCCTTAACACTTTTGATCGGTATCAATACCATATAACTGGAGTTTTCCAAGCAGACCAATCTGAGGAAGAAGTAGATAGTCGTTTTAAAATTTTAATGCACTACCTAAAATTATAATCATGAAAATTGCTCTATACGGTCGTGTATTTAAAAAAGAAAGTGGTTTATTCATACAGGCATTATATAAGCAAATGCAGGATTCGGATATAGGATTTTGCACTGAAGAGCTTTTTTTAGCACAACTTGTAGCTAACAATATACGAATTAGTAACACGGACACTTTTAGCAATAAAGCCGAACTGGTAAAACACAAACCTGATATATTTTTAGTACTAGGAGGTGATGGCACTATGCTTGACTCTATTGTGTATACACACGGCTCGGACATACCGGTTATGGGATTGAATACCGGCCGACTGGGATTTTTGACAGGTGAGCAAAAACCCGATTTAGGCAAATGGATGGACCACTTGATTAAAGGCCATTACTCTATTGATAAGCGCACGGTACTTCAGCTGGAATCCAATCATCCACTGTTTGAAGGTATTAATTATGGGCTTAACGACTTTGTTATACATAAGAAAGACAGCTCATCCATGATGACTATTCACACCTACCTGAACGGAGAATTTCTGAACTCGTACTGGTCGGATGGGTTAATTATTTCTACCCCAACGGGATCTACGGGCTATTCACTTAGTTGCGGTGGACCCATTCTATACCCGGGGAGCGATAGTTTTGTTATCACCCCAATAGCGCCTCATAATCTGAACGTTAGACCAATGGTTGTTTCTGACCAACATGTCATATCCTTTGAAATAGAAGACCGCAGTACATCTTTTCTTGTATCACTCGATTCTAGATCCGAGACCATTAACGCAAATTACAATTTAGCAGTACGAAAAGCCGACTTCTACTTTAATCTGCTGAGTTTCAATGATGAAAACTACCTAAAAACGCTTAGAAAAAAACTTATGTGGGGTATTGATAACCGCAATATCTAAAAGATACTCGCTTAGCCGTAGTCAACTAAATTAATATTTGTTAATATGTTAGTTTATAATAAATTTGCGGCACATGAAACAGGTAACATCTGTTGTAAAACTTCTACTACTCACATTACTCATTTGGCATAGCCCTAAAGCAAAGTCACAAACTTTTGAATTAGGTGGTATGTTAGGAGGGTCATACTACTATGGGGATGTAAACAATGAGTGGGGAATTATGCCAACCCAGGTTAGGTATTCATTCGTAGGGTTTGGCAAGCTATACCTGAATCCACGTATCGTACTTAGGGGCAATATTGCCTATGGAAGGGTTGTAGGTATTGATACTTTATCTTCAAGTAAATGGCAAAGAAGACGCAACCTTAATTTTTTTAGCGATATTACTGAGTTTTCCGGGGTCATCGAATTGAACTTGGTAGAAGACCGCACTAAAGGAAGAAGGATTAAAAACCGCACTATTCCTTACATATTTGCAGGAATCGGGTTTTTTCATTTTAACCCTCAAACACTGTATAATGATCAAGCCTATAATTTAACGGAATTCAATACAGCAGGTGAAACATATAGCCAAAATGCTATTTGTTTTCCTATTGGTGGAGGTGTTAGACGATATATTACTCCAAATTTTTTAATCGGAATCGAATTTGGTGCAAGGCTCACAACAACTAGTTATTTGGATGATATTCCAGGTCGTACAAGCGAATGGCAAGACTATCGTAATATAACAGATCCATTAAAATATCGCCTTACTTTTGGACGAGACATAACAGATAACAGAGTCAGGGTACCTGGTGGTTTACGTGGCAAAATGAACGGGAACGACCTCTACTTTTTCTTCGGAGTAACTCTATCATACAAGCGAAACGGAAGTTTTGTACGAGGCTTTAGAGGAAGGGCTGTGAGTTGCCCTCGCTTTTACTAAATTTATTTCTATTAATTTCTTGTGCAAATTTGCACCAACATAGCTATATTGCCCAATTAAATGACAAATTCAGCTATTCGTAAGAAATTACTTCTGCTTGTTATACTTTGTTATAGCTACATAAATCCAACAAAAGCACAGATGTTTTTGGAGGGAGGTATACTTGTGGGAGGCTCTAATTACATTGGAGATTTAAGTGGCACTACAATGCATCCCGAACTTACTAGGCCCAGTGCCGGCATACTAGTACGTTATAACTTATCTGAACGCTTTAGCGCAAAAGGTTTTATGGGCTATGGCCGCATAGCTGGCGCTGATTCACTGTCTAGCAATACATATCATAAAACCCGTAATCTAAGTTTCTACACCGATATTTATGAAATATCGCTACAAATGGAGTATAACTTTTTACCTTACAGCTATAAGTATTATGACAAAAAACAGTTTGTACCTTATGTATTTGTAGGCATAGGTTTATTTAGCTTTAACCCTAAAACTAACTTTCGAAATAACGTTATAGAACTGCAACCCTTAGGAACCGAAGGCCAGGGTACAACAGAATACAATGACCGTGAAAAGTATGCGCTCACGCAATTCTCCGTACCCTTTGGTTTTGGTGTAAAAAAACGTGTGGCCGATCGTTGGACGGTGGGTTTTGAACTTGGCTTCCGCTATACAATGACCAATTATCTGGATGACGTTGGGGGTATATATCCTAACGTACGAACTGTTCAGCGTGGAAACGGAATAACAGCCGGTATTCTTTCTGACAGAAGTGACGAGAAAAATATTCAAATCGGCCCAGACGGAGAATTAATATATTCACCAAAATTTAGTGAAGGCGATAAGCGTTCAAACAAACGATTTGAAATAAATGATATATATGTTTTTGCCGGAATAAGTGTAACCTTCCGATTCCGTAAAAATGTTGTATGTCCAAAAATGTGATGATTAAACCTATGCGTAAATTCCTCCTTTCATCTCTTTTCCTGATAGGTATATGTGAATTATCAGCCCAGCACTTTGAAATGGGCATAAATCTGGGTGGGGCCAATTATTTTGGTGACATAGCTCCAACACCTCTAATTGGCGAAACCAATATGGCCTATGGAGCATTTGTTCGAATGAATCTCTCGAGTTCGTTTGCTATTAATACCCTAATCACGAAAGGAACTATAAGCGGTGACGACAAAAATTCAACCGCAACCCGTGTACGCAATATCAATTTTAGCACACCTATAACTGAATACGCAACCTGGTTAGAATTCAATTTCTTTAAATTCGGAGTTGATATAACAGATAAAAAACATTCACCTTACGTGTTTTTAGGAATCGCTCTCACACAATTTGACCCAACTACCCTATTTGACGGCAAAGTCATTAAATTAAGCAATATACGTACGGAAGATGTTGCGTACAAAACCACTGCAATAAGTATTCCTTTCGGAATGGGCTATAAATGGCAATTTCAAAAACATTTAGCCTTGGACTTTGCACTGGGCTTTCGCTGGGCAGGTAGCGATTACTTAGATGATGTAAGTACCGTATACCCCGATTACGAAGATGTTCAAAGACGTAAGGGCGCACTAGCAGCTGAGCTTAGCGATCCTTCTAGAACGCAAAACCGAGGCGTGCCAATCAGCGATAAAGGTTACAGAAGAGGAAATCCAGACTTTACCGATTGGTACATGTTCGGTACAATTGGTATAAGCTATAGGTTCTACAAAAATGTGAGGTGCCGCAGATTTTATTAAATTTGCCCAAGTCCACCTCATCATACATGAATTTTCAGGCACTATTAAATCCCGACAAACTACCCCAGCATGTTGCCATTATTATGGATGGCAATGGCCGTTGGGCTAAAAGCAAGGGTAAATTCAGGGTTTTCGGTCATCAAAATGGGGTTAAAGCCGTTCGTGATATAACGGAAGCTGCTGCTGAAATAGGTGTTAAGTACCTGACATTGTATGCATTTTCGACCGAAAATTGGAGCCGCCCCCAACAAGAGGTAAATGCACTGATGGAATTGCTGATATCAACCATCAACAAGGAGACTAAAACCCTTATGGAAAACAGCATCAAATTACAGGCGATTGGGAATATAAATGACTTGCCGGCCAAATGCCAAAAAGAACTAAACGAGGCCATAGCAAAAACTAAAGATAACAACAGATTAACACTGATTCTTGCCTTAAGTTACAGTTCTAAATGGGATCTATTGAAAGCCATTAAAAGTATAGCCAGTGATGTTAAAAATGGTAAAAAAACTGTAGATGATATTAACGAAAATATTTTTAATTCTTACCTATCAACAGCCTCCTACCCTCACCCCGAGTTACTCATTAGAACCAGTGGCGAACAGCGCATCAGCAATTTCTTACTTTGGGAAATTGCGTACAGCGAATTATATTTTACTCAAAAACTTTGGCCCGATATGCGGAAAGAAGATTTTTACGAGGCCCTTTACGAATACCAGCAGCGAGAAAGGCGTTTTGGAAAAACCAGTGAACAATTAAAATCTCCATCTAGATGAGAAAATACTGCCTCACTTTATTATTGCTGCTCATTACAGGCTCTATTACACTGCGCGCTCAGACTCAGGATAGCACATTTCAATCTGTACCTGATTGGATAGATTATGCATATCCCAAAACGTTTATCCTTGAAAATATTATCATAACAGGTACTAGTTTTTATGATAAAACCGTACTGCAGATACTCTCCGGATTGACCATAGGGCAAAAAATTAAAATTCCGGGTGAAGATATTTCAAAAGCCATAAGTAATTTATGGAAACAGAAAATGTTCGATGATATATCTATCAAGGTATTTGATGTAGATGGAAACAAAATTACGCTAGAACTTTTCTTAAAAGAAAAACCACGCTTGTCAACATTTGCCATCAAAGGCCTAAAGAAAGGCAAAGCGAATAGCTTGCGTGAAGAAATATCATTAAAAGCCGGACAGGTAATCACTGAAACATTGCTGGCTAATACCCGCTATGAAATAAAAAAGTTTTACAACGAAAAAGGATTTCTGGATGCAGATATTCGCTTTGAGCAGGAACCTGATGACCCAAAACGTAACACCGCGCGGTTAAAAATAAATGTGAATCTGGGCAGAAAAGTAAAAATCAGCGATATCTCGTTTGATGGCAATACATCACTAACGGATAGCAAAATCAGGCGATTGTTTAAAGATACAAAACCCAGGTACCGCTTTCTGGCCAAATCACGCTTTGATGAAGATAAATATCAGGATGACAAACAACGCATTATTGCAAAATACTTGTCGCTTGGCTACCGTGATATTGCCATTTTAAAAGACAGTATTTACAGAGATGAGAAAGGGTTTATAAAAATAAAGATTGACCTTGCCGAAGGAAATAAATATTACTTCCGGAACATTAAATTTACCGGAAATAGCAAATACAGCACTGAAGAGCTGAATTCCATTTTACGTATCAAAGCAGGTGATGTATACGACCAGTCGCAATTGGATCAAAGATTAAATATGAACCAGGGGGGCATGGATATAAGTACCCTGTACATGGATGACGGATACCTCTTTTTTAGCGTGCAGCCGGTAGAAGTGTTGGTTGAAAATGATTCCATTGATATGGAAATACGAATACACGAAGGACAGCAGGCTCGGATCAATAAAGTAATGGTTACGGGTAATTCAAAAACCAGCGACCACGTTATCATGCGTGAATTACGTACGCGTCCGGGTCAGTTATTTAGCCGAAGCGACATCACACGTACCATGCAGGCGCTATCACAAATCGGATATTTCAATCCCGAGGCACTGAATGTAAATCCGGTACCGCACCCTGAATCGGGTACAGTTGACATTGAATATACCGTGGAAGAACGACCCAATGATCAGATTGAATTGTCGGCCGGATGGGGTGCCAATATGGTGGTGGGTACGCTGGGCTTATCGTTGAATAATATTTCAGTAAAACGCTTTTTTGACAGAAAATCGTGGGCCCCCATACCTAGTGGAGACGGACAAAGATTATCACTACGCGCACAAACCAACGGTACATTCTTTCAATCATACAGTGCCTCATTCAGCGAGCCCTGGTTAGGCGGTAAAAAACCCATTTCATTCAGTACTTCTTTATTTCATTCCATACAGGCAAACGGTTATGCGACCGGAAACCCTTTACGGGCTGCACTTACCACTACAGGCGTAACAGTGGGTATTGGTAAGCGATTGCGGTTCCCAGATGACTTTTTTACGCTACAGTATCAAATCAATTTTCAGCGGTATTTCAATGAGGTAAACGAACGCGGTGTTAGTTATCTGCCAAGCATACCTGCCGGTGCCGCCAACAGTTTCAGCGTACGGTTCATCCTGTCTCGCAACTCAACCGATCAGCCCATTTACCCGCGTACGGGCTCAAACATATCAATATCGGCACAATTCACACCACCTTTTTCATACTTCGGTGGCGAGGCTTATCTGAACAGGCCTGAAAGCGAACGCAGCAGATGGCTTGAATTTCATAAATGGAAGATTGATGCTACCTGGTTCTCAAAACTGGTTGATAAACTGGTCTTGGTTAACCGTATTAATTTCGGTTTGATTGGCCGGTATAATGCGCGTATGCCGTACACACCGTTCGAGCGTTTCTGGGTGGGTGGCGCAGGTCTGATGGGGTTCAACCTGGATGGTCGTGAACTCATAGCACTCCGCGGTTATCAGGACAACAGCCTCACTCCTATCGAGTTTAATGCCGAAACACGCTCATTTGCCAGACAAGGAGCATTAATTTACAACCGCTATACCACCGAGTTAAGATATCCTATATCCTTAAATCCATCTGCTACGGTATTTCCGCTCGTATTCTTCGAAGCCGGTTCGGCCTGGTCAAATTATAAGGCTTTCAATCCGTTCGAGGTATACCGCTCTTTTGGTGCAGGAGTACGCATTTTTCTACCCATGTTTGGTTTAATTGGTTTAGACTATGGTTGGGGGCTTGACAATGTTCCGCTACAGCCAGGTGTAAACAAAGGCAATTTCCATTTTCTTATTGGCCAACAATTTTAAGTTGAAATCATCGTATGAGTATAATACATAAATTCAACTCGCAGATGTACAGAATTATTTTATTCCTTGTTTTACTGAGCATAGGCTCGCTTGCTCAGGCTCAAAAATTTGGATATGTAGATACAGAATACATTTTGGATATGATGCCTGACTACCGTTCTGCGCAAAAGCAACTGGATATGATGGCCGAGGATTGGCAAAAAGAGCTGGATAAAAAACAGGAAACTATTGACCGAATGTACCGAGACCTTCAGGCCGAACTGGTGCTGCTAACAGAAGAACTAAGGAAAAAGCGCGAGCTGGAAATAAAAGAAAAGGAAAAAGAACTTAAAGATTTCCGCAATCAAAAATTTGGGTACGAAGGTGAATTGTTTAAAAAACGCCAGGAACTGGTTAAACCCATTCAGGATAAAATATTTGTAGCCGTTCAAAATATTGCTAAAAAAAATGCGTACGACTTTATATTTGCCAAATCAGGAGAGTTGATTATGTTGTACTCAAATGCCAAATACGACAAAAGTGATGAAGTATTGGCGGAACTGGGCATAACGGTCAGCAAATCGAAAGATCAACCAAACACGAACAAAAAATAGAAATACACAGACCAATGACATCAATGATTAACAAATCACTCATTACTCTGGCATTCATTTGCCTGGGAGTATTCGCGGCAAACGCACAAAATAAATTCGGTTATCTTGATTTTCAGGAACTTATGCCTGAAATGGCCGAATACAAAAAAGCCAATACAGAAATGGAGGGCTACGGAAAACAACTACAGGATGAATTGAAGAAAATGTACAGCGACTACGAGCGCAAAATGGAAGAGTACCAAAAGAATCAAGGTAAAATGGCTGATGCCATCCGTGAAATGCGTGAAAAAGAATTGAAAGACATGCAAACCCGCATTCAGGAATTTCAGGAAACTGCTCAATCAAAAATGCGTGAAAAGGAACAGGAATTATTGAAGCCTATCATTGAAAAAGCAAAATCAGCCATCGCTGATGTGGCTAAAGAAGGTGGATATGCCTATATTTTTGACAGCAGCCCTGGAACTCCATTGTTATATAAGCCCCAAGGTGATGATGTCATCAACCTGGTACGTAAAAAACTGGCCATAACCGAAACTGCAGCACCTGCAAAAACGGCTCCGGCTACTGCCCCAAAAAAATAAAATCGAATGATAAACAGAGAAAGCGGCTATTGCCGCTTTTTTTGTGCCATTGCTGCACGTGAGAAATACGTATACGAAATACCTATATAGAATAGAACCCGATCAATAATGCATTGATTACCCCTGCTAACGTGCAATAAGAGACTTGACAATATATAAGGGTACTAAAGCTGAACTGACAAATAGTGCTGTGAGGCTTTATTATTATAGCAATTTAGGATAAGATACAGGGTTATATTCGTGCATCAGGTTAGCAACGGCTATAGCTATTTCTTCCGCATTGGGTTTGGAGAAATAATCGCCATCCGTTCCATATGCCGGGCGATGCGCCTTGGCTGTTATAGTTAATGGCTTTGCATCCAGGTATTGATAACCTCCCTGTACTTCCAGTATATGCTGCAGAATGTATGAACTGGCTCCGCCAGGTACATCTTCGTCTATTACAATTAGTTTATTGGTTTTTTTCAAAGACTGAACGCATGCATGATGAACGTCAAACGGCAATAAGGTCTGCGCATCAATCAGCTCACACGATATACCAAGATGACTAATATGTTTCATAGCCTCTTCGATTACACGAAGTGTTGATCCGTAGCTGACAATGGTACAGTCAGTTCCTTCAACAAGTACTTCCGGCTCACCTAAAGGTACTGTATATTCACCCATGTTTTCAGGAAGTCGTTCTTTTAACCGATAACCGTTCAGGCACTCTACTATCAGGGCCGGTTCATCGCTTTGCATCATGGTACTGTACATACCTGCAGCCTGTGTCATATTGCGTGGCACCAGCACATGAATACCGCGCAATGCATGAATAATCATACCCATAGGAGAGCCTGAATGCCATATTCCTTCAAGTCTGTGTCCGCGTGTACGAACTATAAGCGGTGCTTTTTGCCCACCTTTTGTTCGGTATTGCAGTGTAGCAAGGTCATCGCTTAAGGGCTGCATTCCATAGAGTAAATAATCCAGGTATTGAATTTCGGCTATGGGTCGCAGGCCACGCATTGCAGCACCTAAACCCTGTCCAATGATAGTAAGCTCACGAATACCCGTATCAAAAACGCGCTTCTCGCCATATTTCTCCTGCAATCCGGCAAACCCTTGATTTACATCACCAATTTTACCTACGTCTTCACCAAAAGCAAAAACCCTAGGATCTTTTTCAAGCAGCGTATCAAAGTAGGCCTGCATAATTTCGCGTCCGTCTACCAACTTGCTATCATCTGTGTAAACTGGTTGCACATGTGCCACACTCATAGCGCTGCCTGCTGATTGACTGAACAGGTAAGAATTATATCGTTCAGCATTGGTGTGTTCGAATTCTGTTTTGAACTGAACCAGTGATTGCCGTGCAGGTGAATCTTCATCAGCAGTAATAAGCAATGCCTTGCCAATGGCTACCCCAATATCTTTTCTGATTGGCTCTGTAAGGCTATTTAACTCATGTGTAATGGCCTCAATTGCGACACTGTGCGCAGAATGTTGTGCCAAATTGACTAGCAATGCTGCAGTCTCAGTAATTTCAGCCTTTATAGGCTGCAGGTATGCATCCCAGGCAGTCTTCTTCGAATCATTGACGTATTTTTTTGCTTCGCCCTCCAGCCCGGCTAACTCATCGTCAGTGGCCAGTCCTTCGCCAACTATCCATTTGCGAAACTGATTCATACAATCGTATTCTTGTTCCCAGGCTAATCTTTCCTTTGATTTATAACGCTCGTGTGAACCTGAAGTAGAGTGACCCTGAGGTTGTGTCAGTTCGGTTACGTGAACTAATACGGGCACATGTTGTTCCCGTGCAACTTTTCCTGCCTGTTCGTATACGCGGCACAGTTCAGCGTAATCCCAACCTTTGGCAGTAAAAATTTCATAGCCGTTTCCTTTTTCATCGCGCTGAAAACCTTTCAGAATTTCAGAAATATTTTCTTTGGTGGTTTGGTATCTGGAAGGCACAGAAATGCCATAATTATCGTCCCATACCGAGATAACCATCGGTATTTGCATGACACCGGCAGCATTCAGTGCTTCAAAAAAATGACCTTCGCTGGTACTGGCATTGCCAATAGAGCCCCAAGCTACCTCATTTCCGTTATCCGAAAAATCATTTTCCCCAATCAAATCGGCATTTTCACGGTAATACTTTGATGCAAGAGCAAGACCCACAAGGCGCAGCATCTGCCCTGCTGTAGGTGATATATCGGACGATGAGTTATACAATTCTTTGAGCTTCTTCCACGATCCGTCTTCATTCAGCAAGCGTGTGCCAAAATGCCCGTTCATCATGCGTCCTGCTGATGCCGGTTCGGCTGTTACATCTGTATGCGCATATAACTGGGCGAAAAACTCCTGAACGGTATGCTCACCTATGGCCATCATAAAGGTTTGGTCGCGGTAGTATCCCGAACGGAAATCACCTTTTTGAAAAGCTTTGGCCCACGCTATCTGGGGTAGCTCTTTGCCATCTCCAAAAATTCCAAATTTAGCTTTGCCCGTAAGCACCTCTTTGCGACCTAGCAGGCTAGCCTGACGGCTTCGGTATGCCAGCACGTAATCATTTAAAACCGCTGATTTGAATTCGGCAATGGTCATTGTTTGTGATTTGGATTTGCCCATATTTTAGGTGAATATATACGTGTCCAAATATAGTGTGTGCCTTTAAATTAGGAGTACTTTGCACAAAAAAATCTTTAAGATATCTTTAAGTAAAAACACTTTCGTAATATTGCCTCTGGAGTTATCTTCGAACATTGAAAAAAGTTGGAACACTTTTTGAAACATTAAATATTAAACCATAATCAGAAATATGAAAAAGTTAATCATCAGTACATGTTTTGCATTTGCAACCATTTTTTATGTAAATGCTCAAACTACACCGGCCACCGAAAATAAAGATCAGGCCGAAATCACCTTTGACAAAGAAATACATGACTTTGGCACAATTCCACAAAACGTACCTGCTACCTACACCTTCACCTTTAAAAACACCGGCAAAGAGCCTCTAATTCTTACAAGTGTGTCTGCATCATGCGGTTGTACTCAGCCTGAGTGGAGCAAAGAGCCCATTAAAAAAGGTGAAAAAGGTTATGTAAAAGCCACATATAACGCTGCAAGCCCCGGTGTATTTAATAAAACGGTTACCGTAGTTAGCAATGCCAAGAGAGGCACTGTTGTACTTACTCTCAAAGGAGAGGTAAAAGCTCCTACTGCACCTGCACAATAAATATAGGTAATACATAGTATCCGGTTATGAAAAAACTACTGATTGCGTGTGCATTTCTACTTGCCTCCTATTTAGGCCGAGCGCAGGATGCTAATCCGGCAAGCGAAGGGCCAATTCTTACCTTTGAAAAACTGGAACACAATTTCGGCATTATCAAAGAGGGCGATTTGGCAGTTTATGAATTTAAATTTACCAATTCAGGGAAAATGCCACTTGTGCTTACCAGCGTAAATGCCTCATGCGGTTGTACTGCACCCGAGTGGCCCAAGGAACCCATAGCACCCGGATCTACTGCAGCCGTGAAGGCGGTATTTAATTCATATCAGCGTCCGGGTAATTTTGAAAAATTCATTACTGTAAAAAATAATACTTTACAGGGAGATATTGTACTTAGAATAAAAGGCGAGGTAAAACCAAAACCTGTTGAGCCTGTATCACCCGTACGAAATCCGGGTATGGAAAACTAACATATTAAATCCCCGCCTAACGCGGGGATTTTTGTTTATTCGGCATGCGTAGTTATTTAATTCGGGATAATATTATTTTTGCCGACTTTATTAATAAATCCAATCATGATTATAGGTGTACCTAAAGAAATTAAAAATAACGAAAACCGTGTAGGCTTAACCCCTGCTGGTGTTTCTGCATTTACCAAAGCCGGCCATAAAGTATTTATACAGGCTACAGCCGGTATAGGCAGTGGCTTCAGCGATGATGAATACAAAAAAGCCGGAGCCACCATGCTAAAAACTATTGCTGATGTATACAAAAAGGCAGAGATGATAGTGAAAGTTAAAGAGCCGATAAAGGAAGAATATGGTTTGATTAAACCAGGACAGTTGTTATTTACCTATTTTCACTTTGCATCTTACGAGCCGCTTACCAAAGCTATGATTAAAAGCAAGGCAGTGTGCCTGGCTTATGAAACTGTTGAGAAAAAAGACCGTTCGCTTCCGCTACTTGTGCCTATGAGTGAGGTTGCCGGTAGAATGAGCGTGCAGGAAGGTGCCAAATATTTAGAAAAGCCAATGGGTGGACGCGGCATATTGCTGGGTGGAGTACCGGGAGTAAAACCCGCCAATGTATTGGTGCTAGGTGGTGGCATAGTAGGTACACAGGCCGCTAAAATGGCTGCAGGCCTTGGCGCTGATGTAACCATACTGGATGTTTCATTGCCACGTTTGCGTCAGCTCGATGACATTTTGCCCAAGAACGTAAAAACGGTTTATTCAAATGAATACAACGTTCGTGAATTGATTAAAACTGCTGACCTTATAATTGGTGCTGTTCTCATACCAGGCGCTAAGGCTCCATCGTTAATTACCCGCGATATGCTTAAAACCATGAAGCCTGGAACTGTAATGGTAGATGTAGCGATAGATCAGGGCGGTTGTTTTGAAACATCAAAGCCTACTACACACCAAGATCCCATTTATGTAGTAGATGGTGTTATTCACTACTGCGTTGCCAATATGCCGGGTGCTGTTCCTTACACATCTACTCTGGCCCTTACCAATGCAACACTGCCGTACGGTTTACAACTGGCTAATAAAGGCTGGAAAAAAGCTTGTAAGGAAAATGAAGAGTTGCTTCTGGGACTAAATATTGTGGATGGTAAGATAGTATACAAGGGTGTATCAGAGGCATTCAACCTGAAATATACGCCTGTAGCTGAAGTATTGTAAACTAAATATACTGTCAAAAAACAGAAAGAGACAGCCTTATATAGCTGTCTTTTTTTTTACTTGCAGAGTTAGAATGAATGATATGATGAAAAAAATTCTGGTTTTATCCATGTTAATGGTGAGTGCACGTGCTTTATTTGCTCAGATAGACCGCAGGCAAACCTGTGCCAATATTACAACCACCGCATGGAATGCGATGATTGACGGGAAGTTTGAATACGTATTCAATTTGTTTACCCCCGACATGAAACGCCAACTGAGTATAGAAGAATTAAAAGACATCTGGACCAATCTTGAACTTCAAATGGGCAAATACAAATCGACCGGTATAACCTCGGTTGAAGAAAACGGTCCGTATACCCTAACCGTTACTCCTGTTCAGTTTGAAAAAATGCCTTTGCTGCTCAAAATAAATATCGATTCGTTTTACCGCATAGCCGGATTATTTGTTGTACCCGGTGGTGAGCAGTACACTCCTCCATCCTATGTGAATACGCTAAGTTTTATTGAATATAAGTTAAATTTTGGCAAAGCTCCGTTTACCATGGATGGCATGCTAAGTGTGCCCAGGGCGAACCGCACCTCCCCGGTTGTAATTATTTTGGGCGGTTCGGGACCTACGGACAAAGATGGAACAATAGGTTATAACAAGCCACTTAAAGATATTGCCTGGGGGTTGGCCAGCCGAGGAGTTGCGGTTTTCCGATTCGATAAGCGTACACAGCGACACGGGGTTACTTTATTCGGGAGTACTTACCTCAAAACATTTAGCCCCGAACAGGAATACGTTGAAGATGCACTGGAAATTATTGCTATGCTAAAAAAACATGCTAAAATAGATTCCTCTCAAATATACCTGCTGGGCCACAGCCAGGGCGGAATGATGGCACCGCGTATTGCACAGCGGGCCAAGTCTCTAAAAGGTATTATTCTTTTATCGGCCAATGCCAGTAGCCTGCAGGATTTAATGATTGAACAGCTTGACTATTTATACAGCTATGAAGGGCCTGATGATGACGGTAAAAAAGCAGAAGCACAAAAACTGAAAGTGCAGGCAGCGTATGCATTGCGAAAAGATTTGAAGCCTGATGCCCCAGTTGATTTACTGCCAATGGGCACTCCCGCTTCGTACTGGATTTATTTGAACAATTACAATCAGGTAGAAATTGCCAAACAACTAAAACGCGAGCGTATACTTGTGCTGCAGGGCGAACGCGATTATCAGGTTCCTGTAAAAGAGTACGATAAGTGGCGTACCGAGTTAAGTTCTAAACCCAATGCCCAATTTCAACTATTTCCTCAACTTAATCACCTCATGATGCCGGGCGAAGGAAAGCCATCGCCTGATGAGTACTCAAAAGCCAATCATGTAGCAGAAAGTGTACTTACAACCCTTACTGACTGGATAAAACAACAGGGTATTTACAAGCCGGAGCCAAAATAAGCCTAGTCAGTTAAATTACTATCTTTGCGCCACTTTAGCATATAAGTACTTATGGATAAATTCTCGTACATATCGAATGCTGATGTAAATACGATAGACGATTTATATCAGCAATACCTTAAAGACAACGAATCGGTTGACTTTGGCTGGAAAAAATTTTTTGAAGGATTTGAAATGGGTCAGCAGAAATTTAATGGTAATGCAAAAGCCACTGTTGTATCTGAAAATTTTATCAAAGAAATACATGTACTTAATCTTATTAAAGGCTACCGCACCAGAGGGCATTTGTTTACCAAAACAAATCCCGTGCGTGAACGCAGAAAATATGAGCCCACACTTTCAATAGACAATTTCGGCTTAACGGCTGCTGATATGGATACTACTTTCCATGCAGGTATTGAAGTAGGCCTGGGGCCAGCCAAATTAAAAGATATTATTCAGTTGCTGGAGCAAACCTACTGCGGATCCATAGGTGCGGAATATGCATACATACGTGAACCAAAAAAACTGGAATGGTTGCGCAGCAAAATGGAAACAACCCGCAACTTGCCCAATTTATCAATTGATGAAAAAAGGCATTTGCTGCACAAGCTCAATCAGGCAAGCGTATTTGAAAATTTTCTGCATACCAAATTTGTAGGCCAAAAACGTTTTTCGCTGGAGGGACTTGAAACACTTATACCTGCACTGGATGCAGTTATACAATACGGAGCAGAACTTGGCGTGGGGGAGTTCATTTTAGGTATGGCGCACCGTGGTCGTTTGAATGTACTGGCTAATATACTGGGTAAAACTTACGATGAAATTTTTAAAGAATTTGAAGGGAAAGCCTACGAAGAAGCCTTATTTGAAGGAGATGTAAAATATCACCTTGGCTATTCGACCGATATTACAACAGCCACAGGCAAACTAATACACCTCAGCCTTGCACCCAATCCTTCGCACCTTGAAACAGTAAACCCTGTAGTGAAAGGTATAACCAGGGCGAAGCTGGAGAAGAAACACGCCAACGATATTGATAAAATTGCACCCATACTAATTCATGGTGATGCTTCAGTGGCGGCACAGGGTGTTGTGTATGAAGTACTGCAAATGGCCGGATTAAAAGCCTACAACGTAGGAGGTTGCATTCATATCGTCAGCAATAATCAGATTGGGTTTACCACAAACTATACCGATGGCCGTACATCTACATATTGTACAGATGTGGCTAAAACCACACTTTGTCCGGTTTTTCACGTGAATGCCGATGACGTAGAAGCTGTGGTATATACAGTTAAACTGGCTATGGAATACAGACAAGAGTTTAACAGCGATGTGTTTATTGACTTGCTGGGTTATCGTAAATACGGACATAATGAAGGAGACGAACCGCGATTTACACAACCACTTTTATATAAAGCCATAGGTACGCATCCTAATCCACGGGAAATTTACAACCAGAAACTTTTAACCGCAGGAAGTGTAGAAGCCGATCTGGCCAAGGAAATGGAAAAAGAATTTCGTGGCCTGCTACAGCAAAAACTTGAAATGGCAAAAGCTGCTGAACCCTCACCGGTTATAAGCTTTATAAAAAACACATGGGAAGGATTTCATGCTGCCGGAGAATCTGATTTTGACGTACAACCCAAAACAGGTGTAAGCAAGAAATTGCTGACCGAACTTGCAGAACAAATTTGTACAATACCGGATGGATTTAAGGCATTCAATAAAATTGAAAAGCTATTTAACGACAGGCGAAACATGGTGAAGAACAATTCGCTTGACTGGGCTATGGGTGAACTGCTGGCCTATGCCACGCTGTCTAGCGAAGGACACAACGTGCGCATGACAGGACAAGACTGCGAACGCGGAACATTCTCACACCGTCATGCCATCATTAAACAAGAAGACTCAGAAAAAGAGCACAATATTTTTGATGGGTTAGGACATAATAAAAAAGCTGATGTTGTTTTTTACAACTCGCTGCTGTCTGAGTACGCAGTACTCGGTTTTGAATACGGATACTCGATGGTAACCCCGAATGACCTCACCATCTGGGAAGCTCAGTTTGGCGATTTTGCAAATGGTGCTCAGATTATTATCGACCAATACATTAGCAGTGCTGAGGCTAAATGGAAAACATACAGCGGATTGGTATTGATGCTGCCACATGGTTACGAAGGGCAGGGACCCGAGCATTCATCAGCACGCATCGAACGATTCCTGCAGCTTTGCGCCAATTACAATATGCAGGTATGTAATATTACCTCTCCGGCCAACTATTTTCATTTGCTGCGCAGGCAAATTCACCGTAAAACGCGATTGCCGTTAGTCATTATGACTCCGAAGAGTTTGTTACGTCACCCCATGTGTGTGAGCACCCTGGACGAGATGGTTAATGGTACCTTTATGGATGTGATTGATGATGGCTATGCAGATGCAAAAACTGTAAAAAAAGTACTTTTCTGCAGCGGTAAAATTTATTACGATCTATTAGAGAGACAGCAAAAAGATGCAAGAAAAGATATTGCTGTGGTTCGGGTAGAACAGCTGTTTCCAATGCCTGAAAAATCCATGGATGCCGTGATGAAAAAATACTCAGCCGCTACGGGATACTGGGTACAGGAAGAACCCAAAAACATGGGCGCATGGACTTACCTGCTGCGCAGAGAAGAAAATTACAAACTCAAGCTTATTTCCCGTAAAGCGAGTGCATCACCTGCCACAGGTTTTGCCAAGGTTCATGCTAAAGAGCAACAACAACTGATTAACGAAGCATTTGCATAACCAGAAAGCTGGTAATTGCTACGACAGCTATCGTTTAGTTAATTACTTTTGTTATACGTTTGGTAAAAACGTTTCCATTGGCATCTTCAGCCTTGATAATATATATCCCTTTAGGCCAACCGACTGTGGGTATTTGTGAACTTGCATCCGAAACGGATTGCTCATGTATTAGTTGTCCCTGTGCTGAGTAACATTTAACATACGTAATATACAGATGTTCCGATTTTAAATTAAAGTAATCAGCTACCGGATTAGGATAAAGCACCAAATCATTTGCATCTACAGCATCATTAACCCCAACTGAAAACTCAGATGAAAAATGAAACTGGAGAAAGCTGCCAAAGTCGGCATTAAATGTTTTCAGCACCTGTATTGGAGGTTGTGCGGTAACAAACCGAACCGAACCCGAACCATCCGCTGGGGTAGCCCAGAAATTGAGGCCGTTGCCTCCCTCATCATTAAACTGGAAGGTGTAGCAACCGATTGAAAACTCAAATGTATCGCGGTGCAAAGTACCTGACTGGGTAAAGGTACGGTTACGCAAAACGTTGCCTCGTGAATCTTTAACAGTGTACGAATTATGTTCAGGACGAAGATTGGTTCGTGTTTCAATTATGACTCTTCTGGGCATAACCTGCGGCACCTGAAATTGTGTGGTCTTTGAATTATTGAGCGCCTCATCGTCATTTGCTCCGTTAATATCAGTTAACCAAACTTTAAATGTCTTATTTGAAAAATCGCTGGGCCAAATGAGCCATTGCAAAGTAACCTCAGTCGACTTTTCGCTGGCCAGTGAACCCGACCATTCCTGCATATTGGGCTTGGCGTTTCCAATCTGGTAGTGAATTTTAGCCCGTGTAACAGGAACTGATCCGTAGTTTTTAATTTTTATCCGGGCGTTATCACAAACAGGATTTACACGGTTGTACCAAAAATCAGTCGAGGGTGCAATGATGTCTTCTACTGCTAAATCAGTTGTAGCTGTGTAAGGCATGTAATAAAACAGCTGAACAGCAATATTGTAGGAAGCATCGCCATTGGCTATAAAAGGCTCCATGTCCATGTCTATTGTATTTGTTGAGCCTACTGATACATTCACAGCATAATCGTAGGTGGGTACAACCTCTCCGGGACACCAGTTTGCCCTGTTGTAAATCCATGTTCCAGGTTGATTAATGATGGCGTTGCTTCCGCAATCGGCTTTCCATACAAGCTGGCTGGCAATATTCTGGCTATTAAGTTTCAGGTAATAATACTTGGCGCAAAACTCCGCACAATTTTCATTTTGCTCGCCACCATGACCTGATATCCAAACGCGTGCTTTAACTGAGGCGGCATCCTGAGGAACCGTAAATGCTTTCTGGGTCAGGTAATTTTCAATTGAGTTATTTGCACGTCCGTAAGGGAAACCGCCATTGTATACATTTATCACTTTAAATGCTTTACGTGCCGGTGTGCCCTCAATAAAAATAAAGTCAGTGGTAGCCGTAAAGCCGTAGCTGTAGCCCTGATATTGAATACGGAACTGAACCGAATCATGAAGCAATGCCTGATAATCGGTTACGTCAAAAACATAATCGTACTTAAACGACTTAGGAAAAGTTTTGGCGTAAGGTGAAATAAAACGGCCCACTTCAATGTCATTTATTACTTGAAAAACTTCGTAATAAGGTGTGTTGACAAGCTTCAATTTGGTTGTTTCACTCACCCATACTGAATCAGTTTTAACACCTGTTGTGTCAAAATAATAGTTGTAATACCCTGCAGGCCACACACGAAGTGAATCGGTTGGTTGTAGAGGTAATGCGGTATTTGTATAACGAACAACCAACAAGGTGGAAGAGGCAACAGAGTCGGTCTTTTTTGTTGTCGTATTGAATGAAGTAATATACGTAGTATCGTTGCGGTACATTACAGAATCGCGAACTTGTCCATTAACTCTGAATGATGGAGCTTGTTTTAGTGTAGAATCTTTTTGACCGGTACGTTCGCGCACAAATAGACGCAGGGTATAATCCCACTCACATTGTCCGTTGGACAGGCAGCCAAGGGTAAATTTCAGTAATGCCTTCTGGGACGAATGTGTAGCGGTCGGCATAACCGACCAAAAATCAAAATTACCATAGCGGTTCATGTGAAAATCGGTAGTTACACGCACAACGGTACTATCTCCATTGCCTGCATGGGCGAACAGCGGTAACATGAACAAAAACAAAATACATTTTCTCATAGACTGAACTAAATAAGCGTTACGGTTTTGAATGAATTATTTATTCTGCAAGATTAATGGGTTTCGTTGAAAAACAATTCCCTGAGTAAAATTAGTCATGCAAAGCAGGTTACACTTATTTAACACACTTGATTTACCAAGCTATTTAAACTTCTTAATCAATGCAGGTGTGGCTCTCAACTAAAAGTCGATGAACACTGTTCATCTCTTTTTTTATTGGCTTCGCGCCTGCAAACTAGTTTGCGCTGGGGATTAACTGCGTTGATCCCGTTCGGGTGTGGCTCTCAACTAAAAGTCGATGAACACGGTTCATCGCTTTTTTTATTGGCTTCGCGCCTGCAAACTAGTTTGCGCTGGGGATTAACTGCGTTGATCCCGTTCAGGTGTGGCTCTCAACTAAAAGTCGATGAACACGGTTCATCGCTTTTTTTATTGGCTTCGCGCCTGCAAACTAGTTTGCGCTGCTTCGCCAATAAAAAAAGTCGCCAGCCATGGGCTGTCGACTTTTAGTTGGGCGGAGAGGGAGGGATTCGAACCCTCGACCCGCTTTGGGCGGATACACACTTTCCAGGCGTGCCAGTTCAACCACTCCTGCACCTCTCCGATTGGGGGTACAAAGCTACTGTTACAAGCCGAACTTAGCAATAATAAAATTTCTCTTACATTTGTCGCGCGTTATGTACATCGAAGTATTAAAATCAAAAATTCACCGTGCTAAACTCACCGAAACGGAGTTGCACTATGTTGGAAGTATTACAATTGACGAAGCACTTATGGACGCTGCCAACCTTATTGAAAACGAAAAGGTGCAGGTAGTAAACGTTAATAACGGTGAGCGCCTGGAAACTTATGTTATAAAAGGTGAGCGCCACTCAGGTGTCATTTGCCTCAACGGGCCTGCAGCCAGAAAAGGATTTGTTGGCGACCACCTGATCATAATTTCATATGCAAGTATGAGTCAGGAAGATGCCAGAAACCATAAACCGGTGGCTGTATATCCCGATCATAACAACAAATTGCCTGCGTGAAGCTAAAACAAGCCCTTCAATACCTGATTATTTTCGCTATTGGCGGCATATTCATGTACTTTGTTTTTAAGGGCATAGAATGGAAAGAACTTAGCCAAAAACTAAAAGGAGCCAACTATTACTGGATTGCACTGGGAATGCTAGTAGGGGTGATTAGTCACTGGGTTAGAGCCTGGCGCGCTACTGCATTGTACATGCCATTGGGTTTTACCGTTACTTCACTACGTAGTTTTTATGCGGTAATGGTCGGATATTTAGTTAACTATATCATCCCGCGTGCTGGAGAAGTTTCGCGCTGTGCAGTATTAAATAAAACAGACGATTTACCAGTACAAAAAACACTGGGAACAGTTATTACCGAAAGAATAGTTGATATGGCCATGTTGGTTCTTATTCTCCTGCTCGTTTTTTTCATGAATGCTCAGTTGATAGTTCAGTATGTAAATGAGCAATGGCAGAGTCGTGCGGGTATAAGTCTATCAGGGAATAAATTGATTATTGCGGGAATAGTTTTGGTGGCCTTTGTGGCGGGTTGGTTCTTACTTAAGAAACTTGCTGTACATCCGGTTGTCATAAAAATTAAGCAGATACTCACAGGCTTTGCAGAAGGATTGCTTAGCATCCGTTCAGTGGCCAACCCGGTATTATTCATCTTTCAATCCATGGTTATATGGCTGTGCTATATTTTGATGATGTACTTTTGTTTATTCGCCTTGAATGCTACATCCGCACTTACTTTTTATGATACATTGGTTGTATTTGCCATAGGAACTATAGGTATGATTATACCTGCACCAGCTGCCGGTGCGGGCACGTATCACTTCGCTGTCATGCAGTCGCTCATGTTGTTCGGAGTTTCCGAATCTGATGGAATAGCTTTTGCAACTTTGGTACATGGTGTGCAAATGATTGTGCTTATAGCTATAGGGATTGTGTGTTGTATTCCTGTATTTTTGCTTGGAAAGAAAAAAAACGCATGAATTTTCCAGAACAGATATCTGCCAAAATATATACGCGTGTAGATGATCTAATACTAGCTATTGCAGCTTGGCGTGAAAAGGGTGATGTGATTGTTTTTACAAACGGCTGTTTTGATATACTGCATCGCGGACATGTTGACTACCTGGCTAAGGCCGCTGATCAGGGAAACAAACTCATTATAGGAGTAAATACCGATGCATCTGTAAGAAAACTGAAAGGAAACCACCGCCCCATTCAGGATGAAGAATCGAGGCTACAGATACTGGCATCGCTGGCTTGCGTAAACGCGGTTATTTTATTTGACGAACCCACTCCATATAATTTAATTGAGGCTGTGCAGCCCGATGTTTTAATAAAAGGCAGTGACTATAAGCCCGAAGATATTGTAGGTTACGACATCGTAACTGCGCGCGGGGGTGAGGTAAAGACCATTGATTTTATTCCGGGCTACAGCACATCTTTGATTGAAAAACGCATCGTGGATGGCCAGGGCGAAAAAATTTAGAGTAGTATAACGGTTTCAGGCAGATACATTTTTACATGCTCGATGCCGGCCTCCCAAAAAGTATCGCCTTCAGCAATAAAACCGTATTTTTCGTAAAAGCCTTTGGCGGTTATCTGGGCATGCAAATAAACTTTATTTCCTTGCCGGGGGCAGTCGTTTACCACAGCCTGAAGTAGTAATTTTCCGACCCCCAAACTGCGAAACTCATCCAATACCGCAAACCGTTCGAGTTTGATGCCAGACGAGGCACTTCTCCAGCGGGCTGTGCCCGCTGGCGAGCTTCCCACCCACGCAAGAAAATGATGCGATTCTTCTTCATACTCATATTCTATTTCCGGTGGGCAATTCTGCTCCACCACAAACACCTCATGCCTTATTTGATGGGCAATAGCAAGGGTTTCACGATCAGTTACGGGTACTACTGTTACCATGAATGTACATTCAAAAAATTAATTATGTTTGCAAACTTAATTTTTATCTTTAACCATGAGCAAAATAGTTGAATTACTTGGCGATAAAGCTGATAGCTTGTTGAACCACGAATGTAAAACCGTTAGCAAAGAGCATATTCATGCACCGGGCCCTGATTTTGTTGATCGTATATTCGGACAATCTAATCGCAACCCACAGGTTTTAAGAAGCTTACAATCACTTTATGGCAATGGCCGCTTAGCCAATACCGGTTATCTTTCCATACTTCCTGTTGATCAAGGTATTGAGCATTCAGCCGGTGCTTCATTTGCTCCCAATCCCATTTATTTCGACCCTGAAAATATTGTAAAACTTGCCATAGAGGGCGGATGTAATGCAGTAGCATCTACTTATGGTGTATTGGCTGCGTGCTCACGCAAATATGCTCACCGCATTCCGTTTATTGTAAAAATCAATCACAACGAATTTTTGAGCTACCCCAATAAATTTGATCAGATTATGTTTGGCAGCGTTGATGAAGCTTGGAATCTGGGTGCTGTAGCCGTTGGTGCTACCATTTACTTTGGTTCTGACGAATCAGCAAGGCAAATTCAGGAAGTAGCTGCTGCTTTTGAACGTGCTCACGAATTAGGAATGGCCACCATTTTATGGTGTTACCTGCGCAACAGCTCGTTTAAAAAAGACGGGGTTGACTATCACACAGCTGCCGATTTAACGGCTCAGGCAAATCACCTGGGTGTTACTATTCAGGCCGACATTATCAAACAAAAATTACCAAATACAAATGGTGGCTACACTGCATTGAATTTTGGCAAAACACACGAGAAAGTATATACACAACTTTCGTCCAATAACCCGATTGACCTTACCCGCTATCAGGTTGCCAATTGCTACATGGGTCGTCAGGGATTAATCAATTCTGGCGGAGAAAGCAAAGGTGCATCTGATATGGCCGAAGCGGTATTTACAGCCGTTGTAAATAAACGTGCCGGTGGCCAGGGATTAATTTCGGGTCGTAAGGCATTTCAAAAACCTATGAACGAAGGTGTATCCTTATTGAATGCTATTCAGGATGTATACCTGGATTCAAGCATTACACTTGCTTAACCATTTATCAGCCGATGGCAAATGCTGCCCTGCTGGCTGATTTTTTCATAAAAGTAGTACAACATGAGTTGGTTTAAACGCGTAAAAGAAGGCATTACCACTTCCACCGATCAGAAAAAATCGGTGCCCGATGGACTATGGCATAAATGCCCCAGATGTAAAAATGCCGTGCTGGCCAAAGATCATGAAGCAAACTGCTATGTATGCGTAAGCTGTAATTATCATGATAAAATAGGTTCATACGAATACTTCAATCTGTTGTTCGATAACGGAACTCATGACGAACTTTTTTCAGGCATCAATCCTACCGATCCGCTAGGTTTTATCGATACCAAAGACTACAAATCACGCCTTACTGAATCGCAAAAGAAAACTGAGTTGACAGATGCATTGCGTGTAGCTGTAGGAGAAGTTAACGGACTTCCGTTGGTTATTGCCTGTATGGATTTCAACTTTATAGGTGGCTCAATGGGTTCGGTAATGGGTGAGAAAATTGCACGGGGTATTGATTATGCACGCGAACATAAAAAGCCGTTCATGATTATATCCAAATCGGGCGGTGCACGTATGATGGAAGCAGCATTCTCGCTTATGCAAATGGCTAAAACCTCAGCCAAACTGGCTCTGCTGGGTAAGGAGGGCATCCCTTATATTTCATTGCTCACCGATCCTACAACAGGTGGTGTTACCGCTTCATTTGCCATGCTGGGCGATTTCAATATTGCTGAACCCGAAGCCTTAATTGGTTTTGCCGGACCACGTGTAATACGTGAAACAATTGGGAAAGATTTACCAAAAGGATTTCAGAGTTCTGAATTTTTACTTGAACACGGCTTTGTTGATATGATAGTGCCGCGTACCCAACTAAAAGCAAAACTGACTACGCTGCTTTCGTTGCTTCTTGAAAAAGAGACCACACAGTAGCTATTTATTTTTAATTATTTACGAGGAATAAAATCGCCCGCATGCTTGAATAAGCGTCCAAAATTGTAGTGCTGTACAAAGGCTACATCTTTTTCATTATCAATAAAGGCAAAATACTTATCGGGATCGAAATCGTAAGGTTTACCGGTTGTTTCATCAAATCGAGATTTGGTTCTTCGGTCAACCGGTTTAAAGTGTACCTGCATGCGTTTGTTTTGTCCTGTTTTCAACGTTATATCGATAATACAATAGGGGGTTGACTGCTTCAGCGAATCGGCCGTTGCTGTTGGAATATCTTCATCGTATCCTTCAAAATACAGATTATTGAATGATGACAGGTAATACTTTACAAAACCGGTATCATATGGTATATCAATATTTAACTCTTTGTTGTATACCCTGACCACAGATGTTGAGTTATCCAGTTCGAAAGATGCATTCTTCTTCAACGGATAGTGTACACTGATATGCTTAATCTGATCGGCTGTATAGGTAAATACAGCCTTGTTTTTCCATTTTATGGGATAAATATTGAAACGTGGAGTAAGGTAGCCGACAAAGCCCGGTATATGTGTAACAAATGGCGTTGATGAACCTTCTATCATCATGTAGGTGCCGGTGTGATCGGCTGTAGCACCGCCTACATAAATAGTCTTTGTGAGTTTATCGCCCGCATATATTTCTACCTTTATGGCATTGGCTGCCATTAGTGATACCATCGAATTGTATTCAGCTTCAGTAAGCGGATTACGCACCTCTACATCATGCAATGTGGCTTTTAACAAATTAACCTTTTGCATATCGGCAGGCCAGGTATTATCTACCTTCCATTCTCCGTCTGCATTTTTTTGCAGCAATACTTTGTGGTTGCGCTTATCAGCCATAAATATTTTAGTGATAGATGCCGTATCGGACAAGGCAAAATCCTTACGCGCAGCCTTAAAAGTTCTCCATGGTTTATTGACAACGATAAAATAAACGGCAGCTGCAGCCAGCGTAAGTATCAGTAATAGTTTAATGTTTCTGTTCATGATGTACCCTGTTTATTCGTAGTCATTACCCAACGTATTTACGTTGTCTGATGTATCGGTTTATAATTCCAAAAATCAGTACAAGTAATACGGGTATAACTGTATTTACAAGTTGCCAGTAAGTTCGCTCGCGTTTTATTTTACTTTTATTCAGCAACCGAAGCGTTATTTCTTTTGCTCTTACTTCTATAATTCCTGAATCATCACACAAGTAATCCATACAATTAAGTACAAAGCGTTTGTTGCCAAACTGCTGGTTGGTAAATCGGTTGTAACCCAGGGGAAACACCTCGCCTGTTGATTTCTTGCGTTGGTTGCGAATAACATCGCCATCCGATACCACAATCATTCGGTTGAAGTCAATTTTATCCTTGTAGGGCAAAGATGCATCGGGTGTAGCACCGGGCCTATACTGAAATATGGAATTAAACTGCCCTTCCAGCAAAACTGCTGTAGCAAATCCTTGCGATAAATACAATGAAGGGTCGGGTTTTGCACGTGCCACGTTTAAATCAACCCTAACGGGTGCACCTATGCTCCGTGAGTAAGGTGATGTTCTGAGCAACACTTTTTTATTGATTAGCTTATTCGCAGTAGTATCAATACTGGCTGCAAATTGTAGCCAAACGGGATCCAGATTTTTCACCACGGGATGGTCGATAGAGGGTGATACAACCGGATAAAAAACCCACGGAACAAGTTTTTGCTGAGGCATGCCGCTACGTACACTAGCCAATATTGGTATACGCTCACACTGCAAATCCTGAAGCACATCACGGTTTATGCGAATGCCATACCTGAATAAAATATCATCAAGCCCCAGGCTGTAGTCGGCTGTTACAAATTGTGGCTCGGACTGCAGGCTGTCCATATCCGCAATTTGTGTTTCAACCAGCCACAACACTTTACCTCCGTGCATAATGAACTGATCGATTTTGAATTTGTCGTAGTCGTTAAAAGGCAAGGTGGGCCTGGCTATAATCAATGCAGCATATTTGTGTAATTCACCGGGAGGTAGGGATGACAAGGGTATACGTTTTACATCGTAGTATTGTTCTAATTCGGCCTGTGCATCAGCTACGTCCCATCTTCCGAGTTCACCATGATCTTCAGTAAATGCCACCTTCAGTGTTTTGGTGGCTGTAGCTTTTCGCAAAGCATTGGCTACTTCGTATTCTAGCAATTCAATAGAACTGTTGATTACATCTTCGGGATTAGCACCGAACTGTCCTTTCAAAAAATTAACCGGAATCTCTTTGCCTTTGTAATAAAATAAAGCTCCCGGAACTATTATTTTCTGAGCCGATTCATCGTCTTTACGTATTTGTACGTTTGTGGGCTGAAGTCCTTTGGAGACCAGTTCCTCAACAATATCAGATGACTTACGCTGATCAGCATCGGCAAACGGATCTATAAACTCATACTGTATTTTACCATTACTGTATACGGCAAATTCGTCCAGCATTTCTTTGGTGGCTCGGCTTAAGCGTTTAAATCCGGCCGGGAACTCCCCTTCAAGATATACTTTGGCATACATCACATCATCAACCTTAGCGGCCAGGTTTATACTGGCATCTGACAGCGTATATCTTTTTTCTTTGGTTAAGTCGATACGGAAAAAATAGGCCGAGAAAATCAGGTTAGCCAGCACAACCAGCACGAGCATTAATACCAGTTCGGTCATTGCCTGTTTACGTGGCGATATGGTGGGTTGTAATTTCATGCCTTTCATTTTACCATTTACGAGAACCGAAAACTGTTTTTGTACCCCAAATAAATGCCAGATTGAAGGTAAAGAAATATATCAGATCACGTGAGTCAATAACTCCGCGGCTTATTGACTGATAGTGCGCGCTTATACCGAGAGATGCTACTACGCTATCCCATGTTCCCAGCAGATTAAAATTAGCCAATAAATCGAACAATGAATAAAAACTGTAGCACAGAAACATGGATACGATGAACGATACAATCTGATTATCGGTAATAGCCGAAGCAAAAATACCAATAGCCACAAATGATGATGCAAGCAAAAGTAAGCCGAGATAAGATCCTGTTATTGCACCCATATCAATATTGCCCTGCGGGGCACCCAACTCATAAACCGTGTATACGTAGATGAACGTGGGCAGCAGTGAAAAGATAACCAGTGCCACACCGGCAAAATATTTTCCCAGTATGATAGCCATATCATTTATGGGTTTGGTGGTAAGCACTTCAATGGTGCCTGATTTTTTTTCTTCACTGAATGACCTCATGGTGATAGCCGAAATCAGGAATATGAATAACCACGGTGCCATACCAAACAATGTGTCCAGATTGGAATTACCCATGTCAAATACATTGTAGTCGGGTAGTATCCACATGAATAATCCGGTGGCAATTAAAAATACAATCATGACCACATAAGCAATCAGTGAACTTAAAAAGCTGCGTATTTCTTTTTTAAAAATTACGTACATCATCTTTTATTGTGTGGTTAATTTTTGAAATACCTCTTCCAGCGAATTATCTTCAAGTTGCATAGAAAGTAATATCCAGCGGTGTTGCATAGCTACAGAAGAAATATGCTCACGAATATCCCGACCGCAGGTAATGATATACCGTGCACCTTCCTGTTTTACCTGTTGTACAGCAGGTAATTGTTTGATTAAAGCAATGTCTACGGGCTGGGTAAACTCAACCGTTATGCGTACATCTGCTTTCAGAAATTTATACAGCGACTCCCTGCTTTCATCGGCCACCAGTTTTCCTTTGTTAATGATAATAACACGGTTGCACATGGCTTCTACCTCCTGCATGATGTGCGTAGAAAAAAGCACGGTTTTATCTTTCCCAATCTCTTTTATCAAGTTTCTAATTTCAACTACCTGATTGGGATCCAGCCCTGATGTAGGCTCATCCAATATCAACACTTTGGGGTTGTGCAGCATGGCCTGTGCTAATCCTACCCGTTGCTTATACCCTTTCGATAACTGCCCTATTTTTTTCTTACGTTCGGGTGTTAAACCTACGCGCTCAATCATTTCTTCGGCCCTTTTACCGGCCTGCTTACCTAATCCCTGGGCTTCTGCAGAAAACAAAAGGTACTCTTTTACGAACATATCGGTGTACAGCGGATTTAGTTCAGGCAAGTAGCCTATTTGTCTTCTCACTTCTACCGATTGCTTATTGATATCAAAACCGCATACGGTTGCCGACCCCGATGTTTGGGGCAGATAGCAGGTAAGTATTTTCATGGTGGTACTTTTACCTGCACCGTTCGGTCCTAAAAAACCAAGGATATCACCGGGACCTGTTTGAAATGATATAGAATCTAACGCCTTTTGAGTTCCGTATATTTTGGTGAGATTCCTTACTGCTATTGACATTTCGTTACAATTACCGCTTCGAAGTAAACGAATTTATCTCAGAAGTTGCATCAATACCGGTAATTGTTTCTACATTCATTCTCCTGACTGTTCACTTTCTTAACTAAATGACTGTGAAGGGCTATTAAAAGTAAGCTGTACTGTGGTTGGCTGCTTTATTTTACTAAGATTTAGTAGGCTGCCCTCTATGGAACTGGTTATTAAACTCCCTCCATCTATGATGGCACAATTGTGGATGGGTACTGATTTCAGTAATGATAACATCGTCAATGAATAAGATGCGCTCCTTGTTGACGGAATGTAATAAATATTAAGCGTAAATAAAAAAACTAAATTCAATTGTACACTTAATATGGGGCTGCAATTCTTTTACATATATTTACATCAGTTGAGTGATAGTAAAATTACATATGGCATAACCGATGCCCATGCTGTCGAGTTATTAAAGCAATACGGGTACAATGAACTGCCTGCTTCAAAGCCTAAAAGTATGAAGCACATTGCAGCCGAGGTGATGAAAGAACCGATGTTTACCTTGCTGCTTGCATGCAGTACCCTATATATGCTGCTTGGCGATTACAATGAAGGTATTATTATTTTCTGTTCAGTCTTCGTTATCATATTCATTACATTTTTTCAGCACCGCAAAACCGAGAAATCATTAGATGCCCTGCGTCAGCTTTCTTCTCCCAGAGCATTAGTTATAAGAAATGGACAGGAAAAACGTATTGCCGGCAGGGATGTGGTTCCGGGTGATGTGATGAAACTGCATGAAGGAGATCGGGTGCCTGCCGATGCAACATTGCTGGACAGCAACAATCTTAGTATCGATGAATCTTTGCTTACCGGTGAGTTTATTCCAGTAAATAAAAGCCATGAAATCACATCTATCAACACTATATATAGCGGTACACTTGTGGTAGCGGGCAGCGGCCTTGCTGTTGTATCACATACAGGGATTCAAACACAATTTGGCAAAATTGGTACATCACTTGAAAGTATAGAAAAAAGCCCGACACGCCTTCAACATGAAATGAAGAAATTAATCAGGCACTTATTCATAGCAAGCATAGGTATTAGCATTGTCGTTATCGTTGTATTTGATTTCACACGCGGCAGTTTTCTGGAATCGTTACTCAATGGATTAGCCGCGGCCATGGCATTGCTACCTGAAGAATTTCCTGTTGTACTAACTATTTTTCTTGCATTGGGCGCATGGCGACTGTCTAAAAACAGCATCTTAACCAGAAACCCTTCAGCCATTGAAACATTGGGATCCGCTACTGTGCTGTGCAGTGATAAAACAGGAACCATCACACAAAACAAAATGGAAGTAGCCGCACTGTATGCCACCAATACCATTTACACAAAAGACCGATTTAGTGCGTTGAATACAGAAACGTACGAACTCATCAGTTGTCTGTTTCATGCGTCAGCTGAACAAACGATAGACCCTATGGAGAAAGCCATTAAAAAGCTGGGGGACTACATCAATACAGTAACCTTCGAATTGATAAAAGAATTTCCGCTCAGCAAGGATTTATTGGCTATGACGCGCATTGTTAGTAGCGATAATAAAAAAACAGTGACTGCCTATGCCAAGGGAGCACCGGAAGTGATCTTCAGTTTATGCAAACTGTCTGATGAAGTGATGCAAACGTACATGAAGGTAGTACATGAATTTGCACAGAAAGGCTATCGTATACTGGCTGCTGCGCAATGTAGCATGCAAGCCGATTTCATGCCTCAATATCAAACCGAAATCCCTTTTGTATTTACAGGACTTGTTGGTTTTGAGGATCCCGTAAGGCCAGAAGTACCGCAGGCCATAAGAGAGTGTTATGATGCCGGAATAAAAGTTATTATGATAACCGGTGACTATCCGGCTACAGCCAAAACCATTGCGGGTGAAATTGGTATACAAAACCATGATGAAATTATAACAGGTGCCGAACTCAAGCAGATGAGCATGGAAGAACTAGCCAGGCGCATTAAGCTAACAAATGTTTTTGCGCGTATTGTGCCTGAGCAGAAACTACAAATCATTCGTGCATTAAAAGCCAATGGCGAAGTTGTGGCTATGACGGGAGATGGTGTAAATGATGCACCTGCACTTAAAGCAGCTGATATTGGTGTGGCTATGGGACTTAAAGGCACCGATGTAGCACGCGAAGCCTCATCACTCGTGTTGCTGGACGATAATTTTGCATCCATTGTGCATGCCATTAGAACCGGCCGGAAAATTTATGATAACCTGCAAAAAGCCATGTCTTATATCATGTCTATTCATATTCCAATCATTGGTTTGGTATTGTTGCCGGCATTTTTTCCTGCTTTACCCATTCTGCTAATGCCGCTGCACATTGTTTTTATGGAATTGATTATTGATCCGGTCTGCTCTGTTGCATTCGAATCAGAACAGGAAGAAAAAGCCGTAATGAGCAGACCGCCACGACAAACAGACGAGCGTTTTTTCGGTTGGAATAAAATTGTGTATAGCCTGTTTCAGGGCTTACTGTTACTTGCTATTGTTTTGGGTGTATACTTCTTATCCATCGATGAAGGACATAACCCTGAAGAGGTAAGGGCCATTACTTTCTCGGCACTCATTACCGGAAATATATTTCTGATACTTACTACCCTTTCAAAAACCAGAAGTTTTCTTTCAGTGATTACAGAAAAGAACAAAGCCTTAATTATAATTACAACTGCTGCTATGATTATGCTGCTATGTACAATCACTGTACCTGCCCTACAAAAATTATTCAACTTTCAGTTTCCGGGTTTCAGTCACTTCATCATTTCCATTCTAGGTGCAGGAATAATGCTGTTGATTTTAGAACTATTAAAGAAACGACAGTTGCCAAATGCTCGTACGTAACACAATAAATAATTTAATTAAAATTATTTGTTATTGAAATACTTGTTTACTGTTTCGAGCAGTTGATTATCCGTTATGTAATCACTGTTTTGAACGTGAATGGTTTTTTCACGAAACGTACTTTGATCATTCAGATAATTGTGCAATTCCTTCTTCGCCTGACCCGGCCCAAAAAGTAATATATCATCAAACTGTTGTAAGTTATCTTTAATGTGGTGAAAGTACATTTTCCTACTATCCTGCTCCTGCATATGCTTACTGTACTCATTGTTCGAACCTTGATAAGGATTTGTACCAAATCGTGCCTGATCACTGCTCTCACCCTGATAACGCGGGTGTGTTTCCCTATCACTTTCTACTGTTTGTAAAAATATAGCTTTACTATTTTCAATACCGATGAAACGGGCTTTTGTGTGGTCCATAAATATGGCCAATTGTTTAGTGGTTTTCATACTAGCTGATTTTTATGCAAACAAAAATATACTACACTGTACCGTGATTAAATGACATATATCATACTTATCCGTTATCGTGATTATATCAAACTAAACTTTACAATAGTGAAGAATAATGGTCAGAATCTGTAGTACATAGCAGTATATTATGATAAAAATCATATCGAATACTGATGTATATCATCCCTCGTTAAAAGGGTGATTTTTAATTTTCAAACTTCAATTGTATAACTTATGACTGTTGTAAAAAAAGAGATTACGATAGGTGCAGGTGATGTTCATTTGAAAGCAAATCTTGTTGTTCCGGCTCATCCAAAAGCCGTTATCATTTTTTCGCATGGCAGCGGCAGCAGCCGTTTTAGTCCACGCAATAATCTGGTAGCAAATGTGCTGAATGCAAATGGCTTTGTTACACTGCTAACCGATTTACTTACCCTTGAAGAAGACAGGACATACGAAAATCGATTTGATATATCCCTGCTTTCGAAGCGCCTGATTGAAGTGACCAAACGAGTAACTCAATTAAAAGAACTTAACCATTTACCTATCGGTTACTTTGGTGCCAGTACGGGAGCCGCTTCGGCACTAAATGCAGCAGCAGCTTTACCTGAAAAGATTGGTGCTGTTGTATCGCGTGGAGGCAGACCCGATATGGCTTATGATGCCTTGCCATTGGTGAAAGCTCCAGTATTGCTGCTTGTAGGTGGTTTAGATGCTCCTGTCATTGAACTCAATAAACGGGCAATGGATCAGATGCATTGCCGGAAAAAAATGGTTATCGTGAATGGAGCTACACATTTGTTTGAAGAAACAGGCAAGCTTAGGGAAGTTGCACAAAAGGCTTGTTCATGGTTTGATCGTTATCTGATAAAGGTTTCAAAAAACGTTAGTGAAGATGCTGTTTAAGGACCGACACGATGCCGCCAAGCAGTTGATTCCTGCTTTAAAAAAGTACAGAAATACACTTGCTGTAGTACTGGCTATTCCCAGGGGCGCTGTGCCTATGGGCTACGATGTAGCCGTTGCATTGAATTTACCTCTCGATATTTTATTGACTAAAAAAATTGGTCATCCGCAAAATCCGGAGCTGGCAGTTGGTGCGGTGAGCCTGTATGGCCGCATAGTGGATAAGCACTATCATCTGGATGATGAGTACTTAGAAAAAGAAACCCAACACATACGCAACACACTGGCTGAACGATATAAAATATTTATGGCTAACGGCAATCCGGTTGACTTGAAAAACAAAACTGCAATACTTATTGACGATGGTATTGCAACGGGAAATACGATTCTTTCTTCAGTTGAGCTCGCCAGATTGAATGGTGCAAAACGAATTGTAGTGGCTGTACCCGTTGCTTCGGTTGAGGCAGTTACCAAACTGAAACCCAAAGTTGATGAACTCATCTGCCTTCATGTACCCGATAATTTTATGGCTGTTGGTCAGTTTTATGAAGATTTTTCGGAAGTAACAGATGAAAACGTAATTAGAATCCTTCGAAAGCAACAACCAGATAAAAGTAAAATCTAAAAATTCAGGTTATTATTTACATAATTGCATAAGAATAAACATATGAAATTACCAAGTTTGGTTATTAGCTACATTCAGTATTGTTCGATTTATGATTAACTCAATGTGCTAATATGTAATCACTTGTACAACAATATATATGATAACCATTGACAACTATCTAGAAAGCCATTATATACACCGAAGCAACTGGTTAAGAGCAGCTGTTTTGGGAGCAAACGATGGTATTATTTCTGTATCGAGCTTAGCAATAGGTGTGGCTGCCGCTAGCACCAGCAGAGATCCCATTTTACTGGCAACGGTAGCCGGGCTTGTGGCCGGTGCATTATCGATGGCTGCCGGTGAGTACGTATCCGTAAGTTCACAAACCGATATTGAGAAATCAGATATAGAACGCGAAAAAGAAGAATTGGCTCAAATGCCCGAAACCGAGTTGAGGATTTTGGCTGAGATTTATGAAAAGCGGGGACTTAAAAAAGAAACAGCACTTCTGGTAGCTAAAGAATTAACAGAAGTTGATGCATTAGCTGCACATATTCGTGATGAACTCGGAATTACAGAAATGAGTCAGGCCAAACCCATTCAGGCAGCTTTTGCTTCAGGTGCAGCATTTACTGCCGGTGGTATATTACCTTTAACAGTAGTCTTAATCGCACCTGTAGCGGCCATGGAATATTACTTGTATGCGTTTACTATTTTGTCGCTTATTATACTAGGTACATTTTCTGCCAAAACCGGTGGATCAAGTATTATGAAATCCGTTATCCGAATAGTGATATGGGGAACTTTAGCTATGGGACTATCGGCTATGGTCGGATATATTTTCGGAGTTAAAATTTAAAATATAAACACCTATGAATGCAGCACATGTTCATTTATTTGTAAATCACCTGCCCATTCTTTTTCCGCTGGCTGGAATTGTTGTACTCGTTATTGGTTTTATAACCAAATCAGATGCCGTAAAACGCGCATCATATGTACTTTTTATATTGGGTGCATTCGGTGCGTTCATAGCTATGCAAAGTGGTGAGCGTGCTGAAGATATTGCAGAACGTATTGGCTTAAGCGAATTTTATATTGAACAGCACGAAGAGTCGGCAGAAGTTTTTTCTGTACTTTGTTATGTGCTCGGTAGCATTTCTGTTTTCGCGTTTTGGGCCAGTATTAATCATAAATCATTTGCCAACACCATGAGTATAGTAGTTCTTGGTGCTGCCCTTGTAGCCCTTTTCTTTGCCAAAGAAACCGGAACCACAGGCGGTGAAATACGCCACACTGAAATACGACCTGATGCTGCCATACCTGACTCATCAGCTGAGCAGGAACACGATGACGATTAGTAAACGGCTCACAGAATCCGAACTTAATCTTGCGCAAAACTTCATGTTAATTCGTTCAGCCAAGCAATGCTGAACCACTCTTTCATTGCATTCAATGCAGCTGACTCACCATGCACTTTTTAACATTTACAACAGGCAATAACTGAGCACTGTTGTGTAGCATTTGATTTTACCCTTATCCCCAATTTTTAACATTCAGTCAAACCCAACTTCAATTGCAGCATGCTGAAAATGAACACCAAAAAGTACAATTTTTCCACAAAGTGGGGGAAAGTGGGGAAAAGTGGATTTTAGTTTTTAGTTTAGCAGTCGATTTGCTTAACTAAAATGTCAAACCTGCACGGAGAATATGCTTGTAAACTGGATGCGAAAGGCCGCTTGATTATTCCTGCTGCCCTGAAAAAGCAACTGCCGAAGGCTGCCAAGGATGTATTTTTTATCAATCGCGGGTTTGAAAAATGCTGTGTGCTTTACCCGGCCAATGAGTGGGAACTAATAGCAACCGAAATCAATAAATTGAGTGATTATATAAAGAAAGAGCGTGAGTTTAAGCGCTACTTTCTGCGTGGGGCAGGTCGTCTTGAAATGGACGCTGCATCGCGTGTGTTACTCCCCAAAAGTTTGCTGGAGTATGCATCAATTCAAACTGAAGTGATGCTGCTGGCATACGGAAATAAAATAGAAATATGGAGCAAGGCAGCGTATGAGAAAATGCTAAGCGAAGAACCTGCCGACTTTAGTGCACTGGCCGAAGAAGTAATGACTAAAAAAGATAGGAGGTCGGATGACTGATTACCACGTTCCGGTAATGCTGAATGAGTGTGTGGATGCACTGTCCATAAAACTCAATGGTACATACGTAGATGTTACCTTTGGCGGAGGCGGACACAGCCAAGCCATATTGGAAAAACTGGGTGAGAAAGGAACCCTTGTTGCTTTTGATCAGGATGAAGATGCCCGCAAAAATATTCCCAACGATACCCGTTTTATTTTCATTGATCAGAATTTCCGTTTTCTGAAAAATCATCTGGCCTATCAGCAGGTTTTGCCGGTTGATGGACTGCTCGCTGATTTAGGTGTTTCATCGCATCAGTTTGATACAGATGACCGCGGATTCTCATTCCGGTTTGAAGATGCACCGCTTGATATGCGCATGAATGCTTCACAAAAAAGACATGCTGCAGATATACTGAATACCTATTCGGAAGAGCAATTGGCTGATTTATTTTACTACTACGGTGAATTAAAAAATGCACGTCAGCTGGCACATAGTATTGTTGCATACAGAAGCGGTAATACGCTGGCAAAAGTAGGTGACTTAAAATCAGCTTTAGCTGATTATGCACCTAAACTAAAAGATTACAAATTCTGGGCTCAGGTATTTCAGGCACTTCGGATTGAAGTAAATCAGGAACTGGAAGTACTCAAACAATTACTGCTGCAATCGGCACAGGTACTGGCTCCACAGGGACGGCTAGTCATTATGAGTTATCACTCATTAGAAGATCGTTTAGTGAAAAATTTTATCAATACAGGAAATTTTGAAGGCGAAGCACAAAAAGACTTTTACGGAAATATCATACGGCCTTTTGTTCCTGTTTCAAAAAAAGCCATAACAGCCGGTGATGATGAATTAGCAACCAATCCACGTGCACGCAGTGCCAAATTACGTATAGCCGAAAAAACTGCTCAACACTATGCCTAATAAAATCATCATCACCGAAACGGATAACAACGATGAGATGCTGCATGAGCATAAAGCTCAGCCGCAAGCTTCGCGTCTTACCGATTCACTGAAAAAGATGACTGATTTTGATTTCCGCATTTCACCTGATTGGCTCAAAAAGCAAATTCCCTTTTTACTGTTCATCGTTTTTCTGATGCTGCTGCATATATGGAATGTACATTATACGGAACGGATCATTCGTAATACCGAAAAGTTAAACCGTGAAAATAAAGAGCTACGTTCAGAGTATATAAGCATTTTCAGTGAGCTGATGAATGAAAGCAAGCAGTCATCCATCGCAAAAAAACTGGATACGCTAAGTGTAAAAGAATTGGTAACCCCACCGGTAAAAATTACCATCCATGACAAATAAACCGGTAAACATAAAAAAGGTCATTCTGCTGCGCACCTACGCAGTGTTTGCTGTTATGTGTGTGTTTGCCGCATTCATTATTGCCTATCTGCTCAAAATACAAATCAGCGAAAAAGAGAAGTGGACTCAAATGGCTGAAGAACTAAGCACAAGTATTCAAACTGTAGAGCCAAACAGGGGAAATATATTCGCCACAGACGGCAGTTTGCTGGCTACTTCCCTGCCCATTTACGACCTGCGGGTTGACGCCAAAGCTCCTGCATTTCAAAATGAAGAGCTATTTAACAACGAAGTTGACTCTCTGGCATTATTGCTGTCGGCTGAATTTGGTGATCGAAGTATAGCAGGCTACAAGCAGCTGTTGCTTAAACTTAAAAAACGTAAGGACCGCTACTATTTGCTAAAACGTAAAGTGAGTTTTCGTCAAATGAAGCGTGTACGAAATTTCCCCATTTTCAGAGAAGGAAAATACAAAGGTGGGCTTACTGTAGAAGAAAGAAACAGAAGAGAAAAACCATTTGGCTATTTGGCCGAACGAACAATAGGATACAGCATCAAGGGGGTGCAGCCTGTGGGCATTGAAGGAGCGTTCAACAAAGAACTTTCGGGCAAGCCGGGCAAACGCGTAGTTCAGCGAATCAGCGGTGGCAGTTGGGTACCTGTTAATGATGATGAGTATGTAGAGGCACATGATGGTATGGACGTTGTATCTACCATTGATATCAATCTTCAGGATGTTGCCACACATGCTTTACTGCGCTCACTGGTTGCAAATGATGCACAATGGGGAACAGCCATATTGATGGAAGTAAAAACCGGGGAAGTAAAGGCTGTGGCCAATCTTTCACGTGTTAGCGAAGGCATGTATGAAGAAAAGTTAAACTATGCCGTTGCTGAAAGCTGCGAGCCGGGTTCTACATTCAAACTGGCTTCGCTTATGGCAGTTCTGGAAGAGGGTTCTTATACACTTAATGATACATTCGATACTGAAAACGGAGAGAAACGATATGCAGCTAATGCTGTGATGTATGATTCGGAAAAGGGTGGACATGGTGTAGTAAGTCTGAAACATGCCTTTGAAATTTCATCAAATGTGGCTTTATCAAAGGCTGTTTATAAAACATTTAAAAACAGTCCTTCACGCTACTATGATTACCTGAAGAAAATGGGTATACACCGTGAGCTGGGTATACAACTGAAAGGCGAAGGCAAACCACGGATAAAGCATCCTAAAGATAAAGACTGGTCAGGCATTACACTTCCCTGGATGTCGATAGGATACGAAATAAACGTGACACCGCTGCAAATAGCTGCTTTGTACAATGCCGTAGCCAACAATGGTGTGTTGATGAAACCTTTGTTTGTAAAACAGGTGCAACGCACAGGAACTGTTATTGAAAGCTACAAGCCGGAAGTACTCATTACTAAAATATGTTCTGAAAAGACACTTGCTGAAGTGCGTGCAGCCCTAGAAGGTGTAGTTGAAAACGGAACAGGTAAATCATTGCAAAATGCAAACTATAAGGTTGCCGGCAAAACAGGTACTGCACTGGTTGCTGATGGAAAAGCCGGATACAAAAATAAAATATACCGTTCATCGTTTGCCGGATACTTCCCTGCGGATAATCCTCAGTATACCTGCTTTGTGATGATTAATGCACCTTCAAAAGGTGTGTACTACGGTGCTGCTGTTGCAGGACCTGTATTCAAGGAAATTGCTGACAAGGTATTTTCAAGCAGCATGCATCTGCATCCTGAATTAAAGGATGTGATTGTACAGGCAAGTACCGATTTACCTACGGTAAAAATTGCTCGTGGGCAGGCTTTACATACTATTTATAACAAACTTGGAATTACACTGCATACCGACAATGGAACTCCTTATCTGAACAGCTGGATAAAAACCGCTAATACCGGAAGCCATATTAAAGCTGAGTACAAAAGCATGAATGGAAAAACTATGCCCGACCTAAGCGGCATGGGCTTGCGAGATGCACTTTACCTGCTTGAAAATTTAGGAATTGATGTGGTAAGTAAAGGCCATGGAAAAGTCATTTACCAATCGGTACCGGCCGGACAAAACATAACAAAAGGCTTAATCGTGGAACTGAAACTTGGATAAAAAATTGAAAACACTGCACCAACTCATATCATCATTGCAAGCCGAAATTCACGGGAAAGCGGATGCCCTCATCGGTGAGTTGACATACGATTCCCGTACGGCCAACAAAGACAGTCTGTTTTTTGCTGTTCGGGGAACCGTGCATGATGGTCATACCTTCATTGAACAGGTGATTGAAAAAGGATGTAAGGCCATAATATGCGAAAGCTTGCCAGAAATACTGCATGACCAAGTATGCTACATAAAAACAAATAGCACTACAAAGGCTATGGGTTATGTAGCCGCACAGTTTTACGACAATCCATCTGAAAAGCTAAAGGTGGTAGCAGTAACAGGCACAAACGGAAAAACAACCGTAGCTACTTTGTTATTCAATCTTTTTCGGTCGATGGGGCATACATGCGGCCTTTTATCAACCGTGCAAAATCAAATAAATGAAACCATCATTCCGGCTACGCATACTACACCCGATGCCATAAGGCTGCAGCAGATGCTGAATCACATGGTAAATGAAAAGTGTGAGTATGCATTTATGGAAGCCAGTTCACATGCCATTGATCAAAACCGAATTGCCGGAGTACATTTTACAGGTGTGTTATTTACAAATATTACACATGATCACCTCGACTATCACAAAACCTTTGATAATTATCTGCAGGCCAAAAAAAGATTATTTGATGAAGTAAACAGCGATGCATTTGCCCTTACAAACCGTGATGACCGGAATGGAAATGTAATGCTTCAAAATTGTAAAGCTACACGCTATACTTACGGTATAAAGCAAATGGCCGATTTCAAGGCACGTATTTGTGAAAGCGATTTGACCGGTATGCTGCTGGATATAGACGGACAGGAAGCATGGTTCAGGTTGGTTGGTCATTTCAATGCTTATAATTTACTGTGTGTATACGGTGCTGCCTTTTTACTGGGTAAAGAAAAACACGATATCATCAAACATTTGAGTGCATTACCGGCAGTGAACGGACGTTTTGAATACATACGTTCGTCTACAGGTATTGTTGCAATTATTGACTATGCACATACGCCTGACGCACTTAAAAACGTACTGGATACAATAAATGAAATTCGAACCAGAAATGAACAACTCATAACGGTAGTGGGATGTGGAGGCAATCGTGATGCAGCTAAACGCCCGCTGATGGCCGATATAGCTACCGAACTGAGTACGCGTGTCATCTTTACTTCCGATAATCCGCGTAACGAGAAACCCGAAGATATTATTGAACAAATGCAGAAAGGCGTAAAGCCATTGCACTACAAAAAAACATTAAGCATTACCGACAGAAAAGAGGCTATTAAAACAGCTGTAAGCTTAGCTAATAAAGGTGACATCCTGTTAATAGCCGGTAAAGGGCATGAAACCTATCAGGAATTGAACGGTGTAAAATACCCCTTTGATGATAAAGAGATAGTAAAAGAAATGTTTCAATTAATGCACGAATAAAACTAATAAAATACCCTATGCTATACTATTTATTTAACTACCTCGATAAGCAACTTGATATACCCGGTGCAGGTGCATTTCAGTACTTATCGTTCCGAGCAGCACTTGCTATCATACTCTCGCTGGTTATAACAATGGTTTTTGGTAAAACACTGATTGGGTGGCTGCGCAACCTGCAGGTAGCAGAAACGGTAAGAAATCTTGGACTTGAAGGCGAAAAACAAAAACAAGGAACACCTACTATGGGCGGCATAATCATACTTGCTGCTATTTTGATTCCAACTCTTCTGTTTGCCCGAATCGAAAATGTGTACATTCTGCTCATGGTGGTTTCTACCATCTGGCTGGGTCTCATTGGATTTATTGATGACTACATAAAAGTATTCAGAAAAAATAAAGAAGGCCTTGCTGGCCGTTTTAAAATACTTGGTCAGGTAGGATTGGGAGTGATTGTGGCTACTACACTTTATTACAATCAAAATGTAAAAACGCGTGTACTTTATAAACCCGGTGAAGTAACAACGCAGTTTATTGAACAGGAACATCTGCATCCTGAACTACTCGATAACCAACTTGTAGTAACAAAAGATATCCATTCAACTGTTACGACTATTCCATTTTTCAAACAATCGGAATTTGACTATGCCGATTTACTGAAGTTTATGGGCGAAAACTATAAAGACTACAACTACTGGATTTATTTATTGGTCGTTATTTTCATCATTACTGCCGTATCTAACGGTGCCAACATAACAGATGGCATTGACGGTTTGGCTGCAGGCACATCGGCAATTATCGGTGTTACATTAGGTGTATTTGCATACGTATCAGGCAACGTCATCTTCTCCAAGTATCTCAATATAATGTATATCCCACACCTGGGTGAGATGGTCATATTTGCCGGTGCATTTGTAGGTGCCTGCATTGGTTTTTTGTGGTACAATGCTTACCCCGCACAGGTATTTATGGGCGACACAGGTAGCCTGGCACTTGGAGGTATCATCGCTTCATTTTCACTGATGGTTCGCAAAGAACTTCTCATACCCATTTTGTGTGGCATTTTCCTGATAGAAAACCTGTCGGTTATTCTTCAGGTGTATTATTTCAAATACCAAAAACGCAAACATGGCATTGAATACGCGCGTGAACACAGACTCTTCAAAATGTCGCCTTTGCATCATCATTACCAAAAAAGCGGATACCATGAATCAAAGATTGTAACACGGTTCTGGATTATAGGAATTATGCTGGCCATTATTACCATCATTACACTAAAAGTGCGCTAACTACATGAGCAGTCGAATAGTCATATTAGGTAGCGGAGAAAGCGGAACGGGTGCAGCCTTGCTGGCACACAGCAAAGGGTATGACGTATTCGTATCGGATATGGGTATAATCGGTGATGCATATAAATCGGAACTGAATAATGCAGGCATTGCATATGAAGAAGGTAAACATACTGTAGCCGACATACTGAATGCCGATGAAATCATAAAAAGCCCTGGCATACCACACAGTGTTGATATTGTTCAGCAAGCACTGCATAAATACATTCCTGTTATATCAGAAATAGAATTTGCCGCACGCTACAGCACGGGCAAAAAAATATGTGTGACCGGAACCAATGGTAAAACGACCACCACATCGCTCATTTATCATATGCTAAAAACAGCAGGATTGAATGCTGCTGTAGGTGGAAATATAGGAACAAGCTTTGCACGTTTGGTGTTGAACGGAGAATACGATTACTACGTGCTGGAGCTAAGCAGTTTTCAACTGGACGACATGTACCGCTTTAAGGCAGATATAGCCGTACTCACCAATATTACACCCGACCATCTGGATCGATACGACTACAAACTGGAAAACTATGTAGCTGCGAAGTTCCGCATTACCCAAAATCAATCGGATAAAGATGTATTCATTTACTGTACTGATGATGCGCTTACAGTGGAAAATCTGTACCGAATAAAAGGTGAAGCAACAGCGTACTCTTTTGCTTACGATAAAATAAACATACCCGGTGCATGGATTGCACAGGGCGAACTACATGTTCAACTCAATAATCAAGAAAATTTTAATTCAAAAATCATGTATAGCAACGAACTCTCCCTTAAAGGCCGTCATAACGGCTACAATTCTATGGCAGCAGCCATCATCGGTCAGGTACTCAACATCCGCAAAGAAACCATCCGCGAAAGCATGATGAGTTTTCAGAATGTGGAGCACAGACTTGAGCATGTAATTACCATTGCGGGCGTAGAGTACATCAATGACTCGAAAGCTACCAACGTAAATTCAGCATGGTATGCATTGGAAAGCATGGAAAAACCTGTTATCTGGATTGCAGGTGGTGTTGATAAAGGCAATGACTACTCTCTGTTGAAACCGCTTGTTAAAGAAAAAGTACGCATCATCGTGTGTATGGGAATTGACAACCGAAAAATTCATGAAGCGTTTGGCAGCGATGTAGATATGATTGTAAATACCACATCGGCCAAAGAAGCTGTTCACGTTGCGCAACAACTGGCACGTACAGGCGAAGCAGTTTTACTTTCACCGGCCTGTGCTTCATTCGACTTGTTTAAGAATTATGAAGACCGCGGCAGACAGTTCAAGCTGGCTGTACGTGAATTGTAATATACAATAAGCGTGGGCATCTGGGATAGAATAAAACCGAAAGGCGATATGCTGATGTGGGGAATCATTTTTGCCCTATCGGTGTGGGGTTTGTTGGCTATATATAGCTCAACTGGTGCTTTGGCCTATAAGAAGCAGGGCGGTATAGTTGAAATTTATTTGCTGCAACAAATGGTATTGCTGGGTACCGGTTTTTTGGTTATGTTTTACATACACAGTATTCACTATCGGTATTTTCTAAGCATTTCCAAAATACTGATTTGGTTTACATACGCATTGCTCATTTATACATTGATTTTTGGAATAGAAATAAACGGTGCACGCAGGTGGGTGAATATACTGGGCATTACCTTCCAAAGTTCTGACCTCGCTAAGTTGGCTATTGTCATGTTTGTCACTAGGGAATTATCGCGCAAGCAGGATACCATTCATGATTTTAGAAAAACCTTTTTGCCCATATTAGGTCACATCTCGGCAGTTTGTCTGCTCATTGCTCCCGAAAATTTATCAACGGCACTTGTACTTTTTCTTACGTGCATGCTCATCTTGTTTATAGGCAGGGTTAAAATCAAACACCTATCACTGATTGCTGCAGGAGTGGTACTTGCTGGTGGCCTTATGTTTATGGTGCTCTTTCTGACACCTGAAAGTGTATTGCAGAATGCCGGTCGTATGCTTACTTGGAAAAATAGGATTGAATCATTTGGCAAAACCGAAACCGATCCGGATAAAAGTTACCAAACCGATCATGCCAAAATAGCAATTGCTACAGGTGGTGTTTTTGGCAAATTTCCGGGCAATAGTACAGAAAGAAACTTTTTACCTGAAGCATACTCTGACTTTATCTACGCTATCATTGCTGAAGAGTACGGACTTATAGGTGCAGTAATAATGCTCATGCTGTACCTGCTATTTTTATACCGTGCTGTGCGCATTATATTGAAAAGCCCAAAAGCATTTGGTGCACTTATAGCTATCGGATTAAGTTTCTCGCTGGTGCTGCAAGCACTGATAAATATGGCTGTTGCGGTAAATCTGTTTCCGGTTACGGGTCTCACATTACCACTGGTGAGCAAGGGAGGAACTTCTATACTACTCACATCTGTTGCATTCGGTGTGATTATGAGTGTAAGCAGATACGTTGAATACGAAGAATCTGAACACGATACCGAAACACAACACGTTAAACCATCTGTACAGGTCAAATGAAAGATCGTGCATTAAAAATAATCATTAGCGGTGGCGGAACAGGCGGTCACATCTACCCTGCTGTAGCTGTAGCACAGGAAATACAAAGAAGATATCCTGATGCAGATATATTATTTGTTGGGGCAAGCGATCGAATGGAAATGGAAAAAGTTCCGAAAGCAGGTTATAAAATAGTTGGCCTTTGGATAAGTGGGATTCAGCGTTCATTAAGTTACAGAAATATTCTCTGGCCCATTAAGGTTATTGTCAGCGTATTGAAATCGCTGCGTATACTTTCTCAATTTAAGCCCGATGTCTGCATTGGATTTGGCGGTTATGCAAGCGGTGCTTTGCTGTTTGCTGCAACTCTTAAAAAAATACCTGCACTTATTCACGAGCAAAATTCATACGCTGGTATTACCAATAAATTATTGCGCAATCGGGTTAACCGTATATGTGTTGCTTATGATGGAATGGAGCGATTTTTTCCGGCCGGCAAACTGGTGTATACAGGAAACCCGGTTCGTAAAGACGTGCTGAACAGTTCGCACATGCGGCATGAATCAATCGCACATTTTAAACTTAATGCAGCCAAAAAAACCATACTGATAATAGGTGGTAGTTTGGGAGCACGTACCATCAATGAAAGCATAAATCGCTCGCTTGATGTGTTTGCGAAAGCTGGTGTACAGCTAATTTGGCAAACCGGAAAAAACTATTATCCGACAGCCAAAAAATCAGAATCTGATCAAGTGCGTGTATTTGAATTTATTTATGAAATGAATCTGGCTTACGCTGCAGCAGATATCGTCATATCTCGTGCCGGTGCACTCAGCATCGCTGAACTGGCGTTGGTAAAAAAACCTGTTATTCTGGTTCCTTCGCCCAATGTTGCCGAAGACCATCAGACCAAAAATGCGATGGCATTGGTGAGTAAAAACGCAGCATTGATGGTGGCTGATAAAGATGCGCACGAACAATTGGCACATACTGCATTAAATCTCTTGAATGACACTGCATTGCAGCAACAACTTGCATCTACTATTTCGTCATTTGGCATACCCGCTGCAGCCGAGCGTATAGCAGATGTTTTGGAAAACGTTTTAACCAAAAAGGCATTATGAGTATAAGGTTTGAACATATTACCTGCGCCTATTTTCTGGGTATTGGCGGCATCGGTATGAGTGCCATAGCACGTTACCTGCACGCAAAAGGAATACGTGTACTTGGGTATGATAAAACTGAAACCGATTTAACCCGTCAGCTGACAGCCGAGGGTATGCAATTGCACTATAATGATTTAGGTGAAGATGTATTAAAACTACTTGATGACACAGCACACACGCTTGTTGTACTAACGCCTGCCATACCTCAAAATCATACTGAGTGGCAGGTTATACAAAATTTGGGCTACACTATACTGAAGCGTTCACAGGTACTTGGTATCATCAGCCAGGCATTTAACACATTTGCTGTGGCGGGTACACACGGAAAAACAACCACCTCTACCTTGCTAGCTCATATTTTAAGACAAAGCAGCCGTGATTGTTCTGCATTTCTTGGAGGTATTTCGACCAACTACAACAGCAACTTGTTAATTAGTACGCAAAGCCAAAATCTGGTTGTTGAAGCCGATGAATATGATCGTTCTTTTCTAACACTACATCCTACAGTCAGTATTATTACCAGTACAGATGCCGACCATCTGGATATATACGGTGAACATGATGCACTGAAAGAATCATTTGCTGCTTTTGCAAAGCAAACACAGCATCATCTAATCATCAAAAAAGAATTGGAACTGGCTTCGGATTTGAGAAATGATAATCGGCTGATAACTTATTCATGCACACAGCCTGCTGATTTTTACGCATCCAATATTGAGGTACACGGTGATGAATACCGTTTTGACCTGCACCTGCGTGATGATGTACTGCAACAGGTAACTTTAGGAATACCCGGCCTTCATAATGTAGAGAACGCTGTTGCTGCATCAGCTGCTGCTATATTAGCAGGAGTAACTACTGATGAACTCCTTCAGACTCTTCATAGTTTTAAAGGTGTTAAAAGACGCTTTGAGTACATCATTCGTAACCAAGATATGGTTTACATAGACGACTATGCTCATCACCCGACAGAGATAAATGCCATTATTGGTTCCGTCAAACAGATGTATCCGCACCGAAAACTGGTGGTGGTATTTCAGCCACATTTGTATAGCCGTACACGAGATTTTTCAGAAGGGTTTTCTGAAAGTTTATCGCAGGCTGATGATATATTGTTGTTAGATATTTATCCTGCACGCGAATTACCCATTCCGGGAGTATCATCTGAGATGTTGCTGAATGGAATAACGGCAAAAAATAAACTGTGCTGCACCAAAGAGGAAGTGTGTGAAATCATTGAAAGTAAACAGCCTTCGCTGCTGCTAACATTGGGTGCAGGTGATATTGACCAACTTGTACAACCGATTAGTGAAACCTTAAAACGATTGCATGGCATTGGATAAAAAACAATTGGTAAAAATACTGCTGAAGGTGCTTTTAGTTGTGGCATGGATATGCCTGATTAGCGGAGCACTTTTCGGTTTATTATACGCCAGGCAAAAAGCGGTTGAGGTTAAACTTTCACGCATTGAGGTGGTCATTAAAAATGAAGCTGAGTTTGGTTTTGTTGACCGCGATATGATAGTAAGACACATACAAAGTGACGGAGATGAAAATAAAATAAAAGGTAGGCCGCTCAACCTTGTTCCCACCGACTCAATAGAACGTGTCATCATAAACAACAAGTGGATAAAACAGGCTGAAGTGTATACAGATATGAACGGTGAGTTGCACATTCGCGCAATACAACGTGAACCCATAATGAGGGTAATAAACTACCGCAATGAATCTTATTATATTGACCTTGACGGACTGAAGATGCCTGTATCTACTAAGTTTACAGCTGATGTGCCAGTAGCAAACGGATATATAGCCGAAGGATATGAAATGAGCGATACCCCGACTACTCATGCGCTGAAAGGGCTTATTAAGATAGCAACATATGTTGATAAAGAACCTTTCTGGAATGCGCAAATCGACCAGATATTTGTTAATGCCGACAACGAAATTTTGCTGATTCCCCGTGTAGGTGATCACAAGATTATTTTCGGTACGATTGAAAGCATGGAAGAGAAGTTTGAAAAGTTGATGTTGTTTTACCGTGAGGCATTGTCAAGAACAGGTTGGAGTAAATACAGCATCATCGATTTACGTTTTAAAGGACAGGTAGTAACCAAGAAGAAAATACAATAAACATGGACCATACAACAGCAAAATCAGCAACGGAAAGCAAAGTAGGAAGCATACGAAAAGTAGTAGTAGGACTTGATATTGGTACTACGAAAGTGTGTGCTATAGTTGGCTGTAAAAACGAGCACGGCAAAATTGAAATATTAGGCATGGGCCGGGCCGAGTCGCTTGGTGTAATACGTGGTGAAGTTCGCAATATTGATAAAACAGTAAAAGCAGTTCGCGAAGCAATCGATAAAGCTAAAGCATCTATGAGCAATTCGAAGTTTCGCATCGAAATAAACTCCGTGCACGTGGGTATTGCCGGTCAGCACATCAAAAGTTTACAGCACCGAAACTCCATTAGCCGTGCCAAGCTTGAAGATGAAATCTCGAAAGAAGATGTAGAGCGTTTGATACGCGATACACACAACCTGGCATTGCCAGCAGGTGATGAAATAATTCATGTGCTGCCTCAAGAGTATCAAGTTGATGATTTTACCGATGTGCCTGATCCGGTTGGTATGTCGGGTGTCCGATTATCAGCAAATTTTCACATCATCACCGGCCATGTAGATGCCATTAAAAACATTACCAAAAGTGTACACCGCTCAGGTCTTGATATTGCTGAACTTATTCTGGAACCACTATCATCATCAGAAGCAGTATTAACTCCTGAAGAGCTGGAGGCCGGTGTATGCCTCGTGGATATTGGTGGCGGTACCACAGATGTAGCTATTTTTAAAAACGGTATAATACGTCATACTGCAGTTATTCCGTTTGGCGGAAATGTAATCACCGATGATATTGTTGACGGATGTCAGGTACTTCGTAATCAGGCTGAATTGCTAAAAATAAAATTTGGTTCAGCACTGGCTGATGAAAATAAAGAAAATGAAATTGTATGCATCCCGGGATTTCATGGCAGACAGCCAAAAGAAGTATCCGTAAAAAATCTGGCAATGGTAATACAAGCGCGCGTTGAGGAAATATTTGAATCGGTACTGTATGAAATTAAAAGCTCGGGGCTCGATAAAAAACTCAATGCCGGTATAGTAATTACAGGCGGAGGCTCACAGTTGAAACATCTGGATAAGCTGGTTGAATACGTAACGTCACTCGATTCACGCATTGGTTATCCGAATGTGCACATTGCACAAAGTATAGTTGATGAAATAAAAAGTCCGATGTATGCCACCGGTGTAGGTTTGGTTATCAAAGGACTTAAAAACGGTGAAGACGAAGTGATTGTAGAACCCGAACCGGAAACTGTAAAGAAAAAGACCGACAGTAACTTTTTCACTAAAATCATTGAACGCAGTAAAATGTGGCTGAATGACGAAGAAGACATGAAAGACTTTAGCTAATAATAAACTCACGCTTTACTAAAAGCATAACTACTAAACATATGCCATTAAATTTTGACTTACCCAAAGACCGCTCCAGCATCATTAAAGTGCTAGGTGTGGGTGGTGGTGGCGGAAATGCCGTAAACCACATGTATAATCAGGGCATTAAAGGTGTTGACTTTGTAATTTGCAACACCGATATGCAGGTACTTGAAAAAAGTCCTATCCCCAACAAGATACAACTTGGTTCGGGGCTAACTGCCGGACTGGGTGCAGGTGCCAATCCTGAAAAAGGAAAACAGGCTGCCATGGAAGCCATAGAAGATATTATTGATCTGTTGGGTGTAAATACAAAAATGCTTTTTATTACTGCAGGTATGGGTGGCGGAACAGGTACTGGCGCAGCACCCATCATAGCAAAAGCTGCACGCGAACTGGATATACTTACAGTTGGTATTGTAACTACTCCATTCAAACTGGAAGGTGCAAAGCGTAAACAAAACGCAGATGAAGGCATTGAAATATTGAAGAAAAGTGTGGATTGTCTGCTGGTCATTAATAACGATAAGTTGCGTGAAGTGTACGGCAAACTACCCATGAGTCAGTCGTTTGCCAATGCTGACAATATTTTAACAACAGCTGCCAAAGGTATTGCAGAAATCATTACTCAAACAGGATACATTAACGTAGACTTTGAAGATGTAAAAACAGTTATGCAGCGCAGTGGTGTTGCCCTGATGGGAACGGGTTCAGCGGAAGGACCAGACCGTGCGATTGAAGCGGTTAAAAGTGCACTTACTTCACCTTTGTTGCTTGACAATAAAATTACCGGAGCCAAAAACATACTGTTAAATATTGCTTCCGGAACTGATGAAATTTTATTGGATGAGTTGGATGCTATTATGCAGTTTGTTCAAGCAGAAGCAGGTGAAGCTGCTGATGTAATTTTTGGCACCACATACGATGAAACGCTGGGTGGCAAAGTATCAGTAACGCTGATAGCAACCGGCTTTAAAACTGCTGAAGAAAATCGCGTAGTGTACGTAGCCCCAAAAGCAAAAGCTACCAAACACGATTTGTATCATGAGAATAATCATATTGCACCAATAGTAGTACCAGTAGCTAAAGATGTAGAAGAAGAAAAAACCGTAACACATAACCTGATGGACGAAGAAACACCCGCTGCATCAGAAGAAATAGTGGCTGAAAAAAATGATGAGCAACAGGATGCTATTCACTTCGAGTTAAAGGTACAGGATGATAATACAACTATAGCTGAAAATGAAAATGTTGCTGCTGATATAAGCGAAGACAATGAAATACGCTCACGTGTAAAAGATGCGGTAAACAAGGAACCGGCCGAAGAACTTACCCCCATGATGGAGGATTTTTTTGGAGAACAGATTCAGTTTGAAATCACCAATATAAAAGATGATGAACTGATGAGTATGGAAGAGCAGGAGAAGCATATTGAAAAGCAGATTGAAAGACTGAAAGCTTTAAAAAATCTGAATCTGACCATTAACTCACCTACAGGCATACGCGATTTAGAAAAGGAACCTGCCTATGTCAGAAGAAATAAAAAGCTGAATGATGTGCCACACTCTTCAGAAAGTCAGGTATCACGTTTAACATTATTTGAAGACCCAACATCAAACAAGACTAACATACGAACCAACAATTCGTTTCTGCATGACAATGTAGATTAATGGCTTGTCGCTTAAAAGAGAGGGCCGCGCAGCGAAGCTGCGCGGCCCTCTTAATTTTCAATTCGACCACTGATTACTTCAATACTTCGCGTGAAATAACTATTCGCTGCACTTCAGATGTGCCTTCATATATCTGAGTAATTTTGGCATCACGCATTAAACGCTCTACGTGGTATTCTTTAACGTAACCATAACCACCGTGTACCTGAACTGCTTCTGTGGTAACCCACATGGCCGTTTCCGAGGCATACACTTTTGCCATTGCACTTGCCAACGCATAGTCTTCGCCTGCATCTTTCAATGCTGCTGCTTTCAAACACAGCAAGCGAGAGGCTTCTATTTGCGTGGCCATATCGGCTAGCTTAAACTGTATAGCCTGATGGTGCATAATTTCTTTGCCGAAAGCTTTACGTTCTTTCGAATATTTAACCGACAGCTCATATGCTCCGCTTGCAATTCCCAAGGCCTGCGCAGCAATACCGATGCGACCGCCCGAAAGAACTTTCATAGCAAACTTAAATCCGAATCCGTCCTCACCTATTCTGTTTCCCTTCGGCACTTTTACATCCGTAAACATAATGGAATGCGTATCACTGCCGCGTATACCCATTTTATCTTCTTTTTTACCTACCGTAACACCGGCCCAGCTTTTTTCAACAATAAATGCATTGATGCCTTTGTGGCCTTTTTCGGGATAGGTTTGAGCAATTACCAAATAATACGTTGCCGTATTTCCGTTGGTTATCCAATTTTTGGTTCCGTTTAATATATAATGGTCGCCTTTATCTTCGGCTGTTGTGCGTTGTGAGGTAGCATCGCTACCTGCCTCAGGTTCCGATAACAAGAAAGCACCGTGGCATTCACCTTTGGCCATTGGCACCAGGTATTTCTGTTTTTGCTCCTCTGTACCGTAGGTTTCAAGTCCCCAGCATACCAGGGAATTATTGACTGAAACCACCACCGATGCCGATGCATCAACTTTTGACAATTCTTCCATAGCCAATACGTAGCTGATGGTATCCATACCTGATCCGCCATACTTGGGGTCAACCATCATGCCCATAAAGCCGAGCTCGCCCAGCTTTTTGATTTGCTCGTATGGGAATTCCTGTTTTTCGTCACGTTCTATTACACCCGGAAGTAATTCGGTTTGGGCAAAATCTCTGGCTGCCTGCTGCACGGCCAAATGTTCTTCGGTCAATTGAAAATTCATATACGTTGCTTTTTAGTCGGGCGAAAATAGGTTTACCTTCACGTAAACGCAACAGATCAGACAAAAAAAACACATACGTGTAATTTGTTAGGTTTATATCCAGCCTTTAACCTTAAACCATCTGAATATAAGCACAGTAGTAGTAAGCATGACTATCCAGATGCCTACATAACCTAATGGTTGTTCCAGTTCGGGCATATAGCGAAAGTTCATACCGTACACGCCTACAATAAATGTTAAGGGCAGAAAAAATGCAGAAAAAACAGTAAGTACTCGCATAACCTCGTTGGTACGTTGTGAAGAAAGTGAAATGTATATATTCAATAAACTGTTAATGCTCTCGTGTAATTCTTCAATCACAGTATCGTATTTGATATAATGATCCCTCAAATCCTGATGCACGGCCGAGCGTTTAGCCACCTGACCACATCGCTCAATGATTTCCTTAGTCAGGTTAAACAATTTGCGGAATACATATACCCTGCGTTTGATTAAGTATAATTTTTTTAGTAAATCGGGTATGCGTTTTTTTAAGAAAATACGGCTTTCAAAAAAATCAATCTCATAATCCAGCTTATTTACCGGCTCTTCAAAAGTTTGAAGTGCCGCTTTAATCAATTTCATGGCAACATTCAGGGGATTAGTTTCAGCCACATGCTTTGTTTTTACATGCTCAAACTGTGAAAATGATTTGCGGGAAATGGTGATGAGGTAAGTCGGGCCTATGAATATAGCCAATTTTCGGGTTAGCTTAACCATATTGTCAGCCTCTGTGTCGCAATCTTCTTCAAATAAGCGGCAAATCATAAAATAATGCTCATCATCAACGAGCTCAAATTTTGGCAAATGCTCGGGCTGAGTGCTGTCAATAACAGCAGCCTGCTGAAGTGAATAGGTATCTGCTACTTGTTTCAACTCATCGGCAGTTGGATCTGTCAGTTCAACCCAAGTAAATGCAGAATGCTGAAGTTTTACATAGTGTATCATCTGAGTATTGGGTTTTAAGCACTTAAATACTTGAAAGATTATTCAGCTAATTTCAGTAATATTAAGTAAATAATAAGTATTCTTGATTATAATTTTGAAACGTAATACTTTTAAACAAGTGAAGAAAAAAATTTCAATATACTTTATCCTGCTACTGTCATTGATTTCATATCAGGCTAAATCAGACCACGTTGTGGGAAGCGACATCACATACAGGTGTCTAAACTCCAGCGGTTTGTTTGAAATTACATTTGTGTTTTACCGCGACTGTCAAGGTATTCCTGTTTGTGGTACCTCATGCGGTAGTACATGTTCCCGCTCGCTTACCATAACAGGTGCAAGTCCTGGCTGCGAAGGCACAAATTACGGAAACATTTCTTTGCAGTTAATTAGCGTACGTGATGTGAATCCCAATCCTCGCTGCCCCAATGCCAAAAGTATTTGTACCAACATGAACTGTGTTACACCGGGTTCATTTACACCGGGTGTCGAACGCTACGAATTTAGAGGTACAACTAATTTAGGTCCTGCATCAGGTATCCCTGCATCATGCTGTACGGTGCGTATATCGTTTAATGAGTGCTGCCGGAATGCTGCTATTTCCACAGGTGCTACATGGGCCAACTTTTTCATGGAGGCTACTATAAATAGATGTTTATCAACCAATCCCTGTAATAGTTCCCCCACCCTTACTAATGACCCTTACGCCATTATCTGTTCGGGTCAACCATTTGTATTTAATAATGGAGCGGTAGATCCCGACCTGGATTCATTGTCATACTCTTTTGCCCCGGCACTTGCAGGACCAAATGCCTCGGTGCCTTATACCCCACCCTACTCGTGGGACCGCCCCATGCCATGGTCAGGGCCGGCCAATGGTCAGTTTCCTGCCGGCATCAGCTGCAGTCCTATCAATGGCGATATCATGTTTACCCCTGCTGCAGGTGGTAATTTTGTGGGTGTTATGGCTATTCAAATTCAGCAATGGCGAAGAAATCCAAACACCGGAGTGTACGAACTGGTAGGAACTACCAGACGAGATGTGCAGATGGCACTGCGAGTCTGTGACCCCAATAATCCACCCCAACTGCGAAGTATTCCAGGACTTAACGGCAATCCGTTGGCTTTGCGAACCAACTGGGAAGTATGTGCGGGCGAACAAATTTGCTTTGATGTTGTAGCAAAAGACACAGATTTCAATCCACCTATCGTTTCAGATACCACCTATTTGTCATGGAATGGTGCATTAGCCGGATTTGGCGCAACATTTTTACCCAATTATGTTCCAGCGCAACGCAGAATTGTTGGTCCGCGCGAAGATACGTACCGATTTTGCTGGACACCCGGTGAAAATATGGGTAGCAGTTTGCCTTATTATTTTACTATTCGTGCCGATGACAGCCGTTGCCCTATGCCGGGTACGATTACGCGAGCATTCTCTGTAAGGGTGTTTGAACGTGCAGAAGTAACGCTGCAAAAAACGGATCATAAATGCAGTAAATGGGCTGTCAGATATAATAAGACTAAACCCTTGCAGGTATTTACCAATACTGTATGGAGTGTGGCACGAGAACCATTCGATTACGCATTTACAAACGGTGCATTTACATACCTGAACACACAGTCAACGCCTATCATTCAGTTTCAAAAACCGGGTAAATATCTAGTACAACTCACTATACGTATGCCCGGACCTGTGGGCACACCGGGTTGTTCACGCATCTTCTACGACACACTTACTGTATTAAATCCGCTGGCTATCGCCACCCGAGATACATTTGTGTGCCGTGGTAATTCTACCATTATCAAAGGTGTAGCCTCATCAGGTGTGCCGCCTTACACTTACCGATGGTTTAACAACATGAAGGATACACTTCCGGGTATGGAACTGAATGCGCCCTTTTTTACCAATCCCAACATTACCGTGGCACCTGCCACCACCC